>OFJB01000149.1_pt1 | contig 40185 bp, 32 predicted proteins | sample 1775081 | NCBI WGS metagenome assembly OFJB01 (sample SAMN08195771, study PRJEB24354) | sludge metagenome | isolation source: initial sludge from phenol fed wastewater aerobic bioreactor | place: India: Nagpur | collected 2016-06-05
CATCGTAAATTCGACGGAACTACCAGTACTCCCTCCGAAGGCAAAGGCCGCACGTTCGAATCGTGCCGGGTGCGCCATTTGCGAATTGTCGTTTGAAAACTGCTGGAAAGCCTTGAAAAGCAAGGTGGTTTGCGGGGTTCGAAGTCCTTCGTAAACCGCATATTGGATGCGATCCCCAATCACGAGTCGGAGCATCTTCTGGCGGCTCTCGATCCGGCCGGAATCCCTTAAAACCCTTGGGTTTGAGAGGAAGCTGAAGCAGGTTCGAAAAGTTTCCTCGAAGCTCGGGTTTGGATGGCCTCCGCTGGCCATTTTCTTGGAAATGGGATCATTCTCGTCGTGCAGCTTGCGCAGCTGCGCCTCATAGATGCCAATCAGCGCGGAATCGTTGGTTTCCACGAGCCGGGAAATAAGCTGACCGATCTTGCGTTCGGTGCCCTGCAGCTCACCTGCGGCCTTGTCCGAGACGATCATGCAGGGCCGGCGCCGGCGGGCGATGACGGCATGAAGCTCGCGCACCACGCGGGCGCCGGAGAGCGAGGTGTTGACCACCACCGCCGCCAGGCATTTGCGGGTGAAGTGACTGCGCCAAACGTTGTTTCGCCGACGATGTTCAACACCCGGAAGCGGCGACCGTCATTCAGGACATCGGACACGAAGTCGAGGCTCCAGCGTTGGTTCGCCTCCTAAGGGACGGCTCCTGGCGGCCTGGTGCCGAGCGCCCGCCGCGCCGACGCACCACGAGCCACTCCTCCCGATAGAGGCGGTAGACCTTCTTCAGGTTCAACCGCACGCCTTCCCGCGTCAGCAGGACCGTCAGTCGCGGGAAGCCGAACCGACGGCGCTCATTGGCAAGCTCCCGCAGGCGCGTGCGAACAGCGGCATCGCCACCCGCCTCGCGCCGGTACTGGAAGCCTGATCGATCCACCCCGATGAGCCAGCAAGCCCGGCGCTCCGATTAACCGTGGTCATCGATCACACGCTTCACTGTCGCGAACCACACTGCAGGCGCGTTCAGTTTTTTTCCGAGCAGATCCTTCAGCATGGCAGTGTCGAGCACGTGCTTGGGCAGAAGCGTCTTCGGCCACCGGTTCTCTTCCTAGAGAGCGCGAAGCCGGGCGGTCTCGGAGGCCGTCATGCCGCGTTCCTTTGCCTTCCACTTGTAGAGGGCGGCGTCCGAGATCCCGTGCTTGCGGCACACGTCGGCGGACTTCCGCCCCGCCTCGTGCTCCTTCCGCACCGAGATGATCTGCTCCTCGCTGAAACGGCTGCGCCGCATGGTCCTTCCCCTGATCGAAGGACCCAACTTATCGCTGGCAGGAAGGAGGGGGAGCACGCCAAGGTGAGCGCGCCGTATGCCCCGCTCCTCCCTGCAGGTATGTGCCTGTGGCTAGGCGGACGCGAACATCTTCTGGATTTCGCCCGAGGTGACCGGACGGCGCGCGTTGCCGATCAGGTCCATGCTGTCCGTCTTCAAGCCACCGAGATTGTGACGCGGGCTGACGTCAACATGGCGGCCGAGATATCGAAGCGCACCCACCGTGCACTGTTCACGCCCGCCCATCGCATCGAATGGATTGTAATGATATTCGCGCATCACGTTGAGGTGGGTGAACTTGTCGATCCGCGCCTTGTCCATGCCATTGACCGCGGCCCAGAGATATTCGGGGCAGTTGGGCCACAATGTATCGGAATGCGGATAGTCGACTTCATACGCCACCATGTCGGGGTTCATGTAGTCGAGGTTCTTCAGGCCGAACTGATCGTCGATGAAGCAGGTGATGATATGCCTCTTGAACACATCAGAGGGACGATTCTCAAATCGTGAGAAGGTCCATTCATGGTGGTGTTCATAGGTGAAGTCGGCGCGTTCCAGCAGATAGGGGACCCAGCCGATTCCGCCTTCGGACAGAGCCATGCGCAGCTCCGGGAAGCGGGTCCAGAAGGAGGCGAACAGCCAGTCGGCCGCGGCATTGGCGATCGACATGGGCATGGTCGTGATCCACGCGTCGATGGGCGATTCGGCGGAGGCGTGCGGCGCCTGGCCGCCCGAGCCGATGTGGCAGTTCAGGACGATCTTGTAATCGCAGCAGGCCTTCCAGAAGGGCTCCCAATAGGCGTTATGAATGCTGGGCAGGCCGCCGCACAGGGTGGGATTGTCCGGGAACGACACCGCGTGGACGCCGAGGGCGGACATGCGCTCCATCTCGGCAAGGGTCTCATCCATGTCCCAGAGCGGCAACAGGGCAACCGGAATGAGGCGCTCGGGCGCGACACCGCACCAGTCCTGCAGATGCCAGTCATTGTAGGCGCGAATGGCACGCAGGGCGGCTGCGGGATTCTGCGCCGCGGCCTTGATGAACACGCCACCCGCGAAGGTCGGGAAGGACGGGAAATTCATGGCGCCCAGCACGCCGTTGGCATTCATGTCGTCGACGCGGGCCTTCGCATCGAAAGAGCCGGGGCGCAGCTGCTCGAAACGGGTCGGCTCCATGCCGTATTCCGACCGGGGACGGCCGACCACGGCATTCAAACCGATCGTCGGATAGATGGTGCCGTTCCACAACCACACATCGGCGCCGTTCCGGTCGATGATCCTGGGGGCTTCGTCTTTTTTGTCAGCAGGATAATGGGGAATGAAGGCCCCGGCAGGCTCGACGCAATGGTCGTCGATGCTGACGATGATCATGTCTTCCATCTTCATGGCGTCCCTCCTTGATTCTAGGCTTCGATTTCAGCCTTTGCGGCATCCCTCATTCCACAAAATTGAATAATCGTCAATTATGTCGATGCGGTCGGCTGGATCAATCGTATCAAGTGATTGTTATATCGTTCGGCTTTAAGCAGGGCCGCGGAGCTGGATGGTCCCCGTGTGGAGACCGCGGGCTCCGGTCCGACCGGCCACCCAACCGGGAAATGCTGGAAGCACGCTGGATGGCGTATCTGTTTCGCCATCGGTACGCGGTCGTTGCCATCGGGAACAGATCGGGAAAAGGGGCTGATGCATGCGGCCCCTTTTTGGACGCCGAAGCGCCGCTGAAATCGCCGGGACTTAACCGCCGCGTGTAACCGGGATCAACGCACCGCTGATCGCGCGTGACGCGGGAGAAGCCAGGAAAAGCAGCACATCGGCGATTGCGGCTGGCTGGACCCAGCTGCCGAAATCGGCACCGGGCATGTCGGCGCGATTGGCTGCCGTATCGATGATGCTGGGAAGAATCGCGTTGACGGTAATGTCCTTGTCCGCCAGCTCGGCAGCCAGACTTTCGGTCAGGCGGTGCACGCCCGATTTGGCGGCCGCATAGGCGCCCATGCCGCGGTCCGCCTTGATTGCAGCTCCGGCGCCCACGCAAACGATCCGCGCGCCTTCAGCCTCCAACAGCGCGGGCAGCGCGCATTGGATCATGGTGACGGCCGTCGCAAGGTTCATCGCATACATGCGCAGCCACGTTTCGAGAGTGCCCTCGCTCACCGATTCCCAGGTGAAGCCACCCGCGATGTTCACGAGCATGTCGATGCCGCCCAATGCGGTCTTCACCTGAGACACGCTCGAGGCCGCCGCAGAAGTGTCGGTGAGATCCACGCCACCCAAGTCGAGATAGCGGGGATCGCGCTCCGTCGGCGCGGCCGCGAAGTCGATGCGCGCGACCCGGTGGCCTGCTGCCGCGAAGGCCGCTGCCACAGCGCTTCCCAATGCGCCGAAACCACCCGTCACCACCACCGAACGACCGCTCATCACGATTCCCTAGAAGAAGGGGCGAGCGGGACGCCGACCGCCCCGCCCACCAGGTGCGTCCTACATATCTATCTTATTGCGCTATGTACAGAGTTGACTGACATAGCTATCTAGGTTAGCTGACGGAATAAGAGAGCCCAATTCCGTGGCTTCCACGAGAGTCGCATCAGACGACGAGGGAGGAACAGATGAAACTGAAGGCGCACATGTGCGCTCTGCTGTCTGTCGCAATGGCACTCGGTGCCGGGGTGGCCAAGGCTGAGCAGAAGTCCCAAGCTGCGTCCGACACGCAGGAAAGCAATCAGAAGCAAGGCGCGACTGATAAAAAGGCCGCCGATAAATCAAAAGCCAAGCCGGATGCCGCGAAGCGGGATGTGGCGCCGTTGTTTGCGACGACACTGCCCACTTATGACGAATGGCACGGCATCTGGCCGCCCGGCCTCCCGCCCGGCTGGTTCGAACCCCTGGCGTTCGCCGGAACGATGCCCCGCGACCCGGCCGCGTTTGCCCGCATCAACAGCCTGTCCACCGAGCCCGGACTGATCGTGACGTTTCCGCCGGCGATCGATACCATCCTGGGCGATGCCGGCGGCTGGCGCAGCGCCCTGGCCCAGTACGACATCGGTGTTAAACTGGAAGCGGCCACGGTAATTGCGTACAATCCGCTTGATACCGGACAGCCCAACTTCCCAACGCGATACATGGGGCAGAATTTTACGCTTCAAACCTTGGGCATACCGCTCACGTTGCTGTTTGCACTCGATAAATACGGTCTCCCGGACGCGAAATTCGTGTCGACCTTACAATTTTCCGGCTCCAGCGTCGACCTGGGTGATCCGGACGGTGTATATGTGAGATCTCTCTACTATTATCAGAGCTTTTTCAACAAGGCGCTTGAAATAAAGCTCGGATATGTCAGCAACTTTTTCGAGTTTATTGGCCTATTTGTCGGCGGCAGCCCTGTTCTTTCCTCGGGTCTTGCGGGCGTCACGCCGCTGCAAGTGGGTATGAGCTCGAGCCCCTACGGCAAGCCATCGGCAATCGTCACCCTGAATGGGAAGGACGGGCTTTATGTTAAGGGAGCCGTGCAGGAAAGCACGTCCCCCGAGGGCCGAAATTACGAGCTTGCTAACAACAGGTTCAGCCTGGACTGGGGCTTGCCTGGCGCGGCGCCGCTCTACATCGGCGAGGTGGGCATCAACCGTCCGGCAACGCCTGGCAATCATCAGATGTGGCTTCGCGCAGGAGGAATTTATAACACCACGGACTATGATCTTTATCTTGGTCCAGGGACCGCGAAGAATGGAAGCGTCTATGTCGCGGGAGACTATCAATTCCAGCAGATTGATAAAATGCTTCCATTTCGTGGAATCTATGGCGGTGTTAGCTATTTCTGGGCGCCGGATAATGTGAATGCGATCACTCAAACCTGGGAAGGTCGCCTGTATGGAATCGGTCTCATGGATTCGCGCCCATTGGATACGGTTACCTTGCGCCTGACGTACAATGACTTTAGTAACGATATAGCTGAATTGTACTCATCCTACGGTCTGGAAACCGCCACAGATCAGATTAATTTCACGGCGTCGTATTCTTATCATGCGGGGCCAGGAATATACTTCATTCCGTCGGTTGCCTGGATCAAGAACCCATCGCTGGTCGGAGATTTCAAAGATGCGCTGAGCATGCAGGCGATGTTGTATCTGTTCTTTTAATGTGGTCACGGCGCCCGGGGATCCAGGTGCCGTCGGGGGCGCGGCAGGCCTTGCAGTCTCTGGCTGCCAAGGCCTGCCGCACATGTCCATCGGCACGGATGGTACGCGAGCTACGCTGCGCCGAATTGGGCGGCGTCGAGGAATCGGCTATCGAAATTCCGCCTTGCGACGGATTTTGCCCGGCCTTCGCGGTCCCGGTTGCGAGGGACGCCACAGGCGGATGGCGATCGGAGCGCCATCGTGAAATGGGAGCCAGGGGCGATCCTGTTCGATCGTCTTACGTCTCCTTCGCCCGCCCGGTGAATGCGGGCCGATGCATCAATTCCAGTCTTTCAGCGACGGGCGGATCGGCCCTTGGCGGGAACTGATGGCTTGCGATCGCGTGCGTGACTTCGGCGCTTTCCGCATCGCCGGAGGAAGAGGAGCGATGTCCCACCTCGGGCTGTTTCCGGGCACGTCCTATGGGCCGGGGGCGCGGCGGTGGCTCCTGGCCGGCGTCGCCGCCGCGGGCTCGACGGACGAGTTCCCGGACCCCACCATGGGCGACCATCGAGATAGCATACTTAGACATAATGCAGATCGCCTTCGGAGAACTCGGGAGAAGCAGGATGGGCGGAGCGGCGATCGTGCGGGTGGGTCTCGTGGGCGGGAACGCGCAGGCGGGATGGGCCAGGGTGTCACATGTGCCTGCGTTGGCCAGGTTGCGGGACGTTCGGCTGTCGGCCGTGGCCACGACCCGCCGGGAAAGTGCCACGCAGGCGGCGGAGGCCTTTGGCGCCGAACATGCCTTCACGAGCGCGGCGGAACTGGCAGGCTGTCCCGATGTCGATCTGGTGGCGGTGTCGGTCAAGGCGCCGATGCATTTCGACACGGCGATGGCTGCGATCCGGGCGGGCAAGCACGTCTTCTGCGAATGGCCGATGGGTGCGAATCTTGAACAGTCGGTCGCCTTGGCGCGGGCAGCGGAGCAGGCGGGTGTGCGCAGCTTTGTCGGTCTTCAGGCGCGAGTCGCACCGGCGGCGGTCCATGCGCGCCAGCTCATCCGAGAAGGCTATCTGGGGCGTCTCTACGCGGCTTCGATGTGGGGTGCCGTTTCCTATTGGGGCGATCCCATCGCGTCCGCCTACAGCGCTGATGTCAACAACGGCGCCAATGTGCTGACCATTCCGGGCGGCCATGGCATCGATGCCATGTGTTTCGTGCTGGATGACCAGATCGATCGCCTGTCCGGATGGCAGACCCTCAGGCGCTCGCAGGTGTGGGCAGCGGACGCGGATGCTCGGGTGCCGATTACGGCGCCGGACCAGTTCGCGACCGCGGGTACACTGGTCTCTGGGGCGCTGTTCACGGCGCATTTCACCGGCACCGCACCGCACGGGGAAATCTGGAGGCTTCACCTGTCGGGCGACCGCGGTGAATTGCTGCTGGAAACCGACGGCATGCCGGAAATCGCGCCGATGCGCCTGTCGGGAACGTGCGACCGGGGCCGGCGGATGGAGCCTGTCGCGGTCGCGCAATCCGCTCTCGATCTGCCTGCGGGACCCGCGTTGAACGTAGGGCTGGCCTGGTCCGCCATCGCCCGCGATCTGCGTGAAGGAAGCCACACCACACCCGACTTCGCGGAGGGCGCCCGAAGCCGCGCCAGTCTGGAGGCGATCGCCCAGAGCGACCGTTCCGGGCAGGTGCCCGTGGTCGTCGCGGGGCGGTCAGAGGAAGGCTAAGGCGTGGAAATTCAGAACGCCGCGAACCGGCAGGCCATTGAACACCTGATGGCGAAGTATGCCCATCACGGCGATCGCGGCGTTGCGGGGGCGGGCAACGTTCGCGTCGCGGTGGCCCAGCTTTTCGCCCCGGACGGCGTCTGGGAATCGGGTACGGCGGCGCGGTTCGAGGGAGGGAAGCCATCGCTTCAGGCGGCGGCAGTGCCCCGGTCCGGTTCGTCGTCCGCAAGCTGTTCAATCCCATCCTCAGCTTCGCGGGCGATGACGCAGGAGGGCGCTGGAATACCGCTGTTGCTGACGGGTCGCCATCCGGCGTCCCGTTGGGGCGTCGGCCGGTATTCGGCGCGCCGTCGGCGCACGACGGAAGGCTGGCGCATCGCCCGTTTGACCGCCGACACCGTGGCCCGGACCTCCCCCGAAGCTTTCGGCATCACCGCAATCTGAACGCGCTGCAGCGGCAGTGGGAGAATGACCTCATGACGATCAAGGGATTGGAGAAGGGACGCCGCGCCGCGCTCCTGATCTCTGAATGCCAGAACGGCATCATCAACCCGGCATTTGCCGCCCCGGCTCCGCTGGTGGACCAAGTGGCGGAGCGCGACATCGTGCCCAAGATCGCCGAACTGGCGCAAGTCTTTCGCGACCATGGTTTGCCGGTGATCTTCTGCAACATCGCCGCGCCTCCGGGGTTCAAGGGCTTTCGCGTGAACTGCCTCCTGGCGGCTCGGCTCCAGAAAGAAGGAACGCTGGTCCAGGGCACGCCGTTTGCTTCCGTGCATGACGATCTTCCGCTGAAGGAAGGCGACATCGTTTCCGAACGCATGCATGGCATGGCGCCGTTCACCGGGACCGAGCTTGATTCAATCCTGCGCGGGCACGGCGTCGATACGGTCGTGTTGTCGGGGGTATCGACCAACATCGCGCTGCCGGGTGCTGCGACCGAGGCCGTGGCGCTGGGCTACAATGTGGTTCTGGTCGAGGATTGCGTATCGGGTGGCACGGCGGAGACGCACCGGATGCAGGTCGAGATGCACCTCCCTTTTCTGGCGACCGTGACCGATCGCGCGGCGGTTATGCGCGCGTTGGGGCCCCAAGCCGAGTAACCCCCCTGCCTGGCGTCCATGCCAGCTGCCCGAAGGCTGTTTCGGGTCGCGCGCGCCCTGGCCGAAGCGCGCCGGCGTCGGATGCTGGTGCTCGGCCTGCGGGGGGTGTCGGAATTCAACCCCACCGCGATTTCCGGCGCCTGAGGTCGCGTTCAGCGGGTCGTCGCGCAAGAAATCGTTGGCAACAGATCGGGCCGGGGGGTCTTCCTCGAGGTGGTGCCATGCGCGCGGTTTGCGGACTCGGGTTACCGAAGATCGTGGTGTTCCCCGGCTGCGCAATTCTCGGGTGTCTTGCCTGGCAGCAAACGGCTCACAATGGGCGGAACACCGGCGGAAGCCTGCAACGAGAGGAGACGTATTCCGCGTCTCCCCGTCGTGTTCCAGTGAACCATCAACTTCTTGGGAAAGGGAATGTTGCGGTTCGTTTGAGGGGGCGGCATCGCCACGTTCGAGCGCCGGACCGGCCCACGGGGTCAGCGCGTCTCGAAGGTCTTCTTGCCACCCATGATCGACCAGCGGTCAACCTGCGCCGTGCCGATGGGATTGCCGAACAGGCAATATTTGAGACCCGTTTGAAGTGCGGCCTGACGGGGTAGGTCGAGGGATTCCCAGATCGCGCGGACGCTGCCCTGGATGGCGGCGGGCGGCTTGGCCGCGATCTTGCTGGCCAGTTCGTGGGCGCGCGCCCACAGCGTGTCGATGTCGGGCAGCACTTCGGACACCAGCCCCATGCGGGCAGCGCTGTGCGCTGAAATGCGCTCGTCATTGCCCAGCAGGGTCATGCGAAGCACATCGCCCAGCGGCATGCGGTAGCGCGCGCCGATGGGCTCGAGGGCGGCGACCATGCCATAAGTGACATGGGGGTCGAAGAAGGTCGCGTCCTCCGAAGCCAGGATGATGTCGCTCTCATTGAGCCAATAGAAGGCGCCGCCGCAGGCCATGCCATGGACCGCCGTGATCACCGGCTTCCAGCAGCGATTGTGCTTGGGCCCCAGCTTTTCCCCGGGGTCGGCCGCCGTCCAGATGTTGGAGTGCATGATCGATTGGCCGGGTTCCTGCTCGGCCTTGATATCGTGGCCGGTCGAAAAGGCGCGGCTGTCCCGCGCAGCGCGCAGGACAACGACATGCGTGCTGTCATCCTCTGAAATCATACGCCAGAGATAATCAAACTCATCCAGCATACGCTTTGTAAAGCTATTGAGCTTCTCCGGACGGTTCAGCGTAACAGTGACAATGGTGTCGGCCTTGTCGACGATAATAGTCTGATAGTCCATTTTTGTTCCTGACACCGCAGCCACCGGCGGCATTGTGACGTTGGCTTCAATCGTTGTCACCATCCGGCGAGGTCAGCCGCGCGTGCGCGATGGACCGAAGGACTGCCGAGATAGGCGCGGTCGAACAGCGACCGGCGGAACCAGATGTTGAGGCCATATTCCCAAGTGTAGCCAATGCCGCCATGGGCAGCGACCGCCGCACGGGCGACCGACACGAAACGGTCGGCGATATGTGCCTTGGCCATGACGGCCGCCCGCGATGCGTCGGGTAGCTTGTGGTCCCAGGCATAGGCCGCATACCACATCAGCGGGCGGGCGGGCTCGATTTCGAGCGCCATCGTGGCCAGCTGGTGCTTGAGCGCCTGGAAGCGGCCGATCGGCACGCCGAACTGCTCGCGCTCCATGGCATAGCCGACCGAGAGGTCGAGGCAATATTGTGCGCCGCCCAGCGCGTCGGCCGCCGAGAGGATCAAAGCGGCGTCGAACAGGCGCGCCACCGCGGCATCGCCTGGCTGGAACACCATGGCGGCGGGCGCGCCGTCGAAGGTGAGCGTCGAGAGCCGGCGGGTCCGGTCCGACGAGGGCAAAGCGACCACGGAAACGCCTTCGCCCCGTTCGAGAAGCGCGAGACCGCCGCCCTTGGTGCCGACCAGCACCAGACCGGCTTCGCTTGCGCCGGGGACGAAACGGACGGTGCCGCGCGCATGGCCGTCGGTCACCTCGACATCCCAGCTTTCCGGCAGCCATTGCCCGCCGATGGCCAGCGTCGCCACCGTTTCACCGCTGGCGAGCCGGGGCAGCCATTGGTCGCGCAGAGCGGTGTCGGCCGCCAGGGTGAGGGCGATGCCGACGAGCGCGTGCTGCATCACCGGCCCGACCACCGCTCCCTGGCCGAGCGCTTCCAGCGCCATTGCAAGATCGAGCAGGCCGAGGCCGGTGCCGCCGACCTCCTCGGGCAGGGCGAGCCCGCCGAGCCCGAGCGCCATGAGCGCGTCCCAGCTTTGCCGGTCGAAATCCGCGCCACCTGCGACGAGCGCATGCAGCTTCTCACGCGGCATTGCATCAGCCAGCGTGCCGCGCAGCGCGTCCTGAATGGCGAGCTGTTCTTCAGACGGATGGAACCTCATTTGTCTGCCTCCATGGCCAGGTCACGGGGCAAGCCGAGGCCGCGCTCGGCGATGATATTGCGCTGGATATTGGTGGTGCCACCGGCAATCGAATTGCCGAGCGAGCCCATGATCTGGTCGAGCCACTTTTCCGGCCCCCGGCGGCCGGACGCGGCGGCGGCCGGTTCGATCAGCGCGTCGTCACCGATCAGTTCCTGCGCGGCCAGAGCGATCTCGTGACCGGTTTCCGTCAGCAGGAGCTTCATCATCAATTGCAGGATGCCAGGCTGTTCCTGCGCGGCGGAGAGGCTGAACAGGCTGAAGCTCGAATAGCGATGCGCCATCACCCAGCCCTCGATGCGGGTCAGCAACTGGCGGATCTCCGGGTCCTGAATGGCGGGGCGGCCGTTGCGCGTCACTTGCTGCGCCAGCTCCACCAGCTTGGCGAACTGGCCCCCCAGCTTGTCCGCGGACCCGATGCTGGCACGCTCGTGCTTCAGCGTCGTGCGTGACACATTCCAGCCGTCGCCCCGCTCGCCGACGATCCAGTCGGCGGGCGTGACCGCATTGTCGAAGAAGAATTCATAGAAGCCCTCGTCGCCGGTCATCTGACGGATCGGGCGGCGGGTGACGCCGGGCTGGTCGAGATCGATCAGCAGGTAGGAAATGCCGCCGTGCTTGGTGGCCTGCGGCTCGGTGCGCACCAGCGCGAACATATGCGTGGCGTTGCTGCCCTGGCTGGTCCAGATCTTCTGGCCGTTGATGACCCATCGGTCGCTGACCAACTCGCCTTTTGTGCGGACGGAGGCGAGATCGGAGCCGGTGCCGGGTTCGGAATAGCCCTGGCCCCACAGAAAGTCGCCTTCGATGGTCGCGCGCAGGAAATAGTCCTTCTGTGCCGGCGTCCCGCGCTCCAGCAGGGTCGGGACCAGCATGGACATGCCGTTGCCCGTCACTTCCATCGGCGCACGTGCCTTGGCGAATTCTTCCCGGATGACCTGCGCGCGGATCACATCAACGGGTTGTTCCGAACCGCCATAGGCGCGCGGAATGCTGCGGTAGAGATAGCCCTCTTCGGTCGCCGTGCGACGAAAGGCCCGGATGTAAGCCTTGAGCTCCGCTCCGCGAAGGCTGCCTGGCAGCCATTGCGCGCCAAGAAATTCGCGCACCTGGGCGCGATAGGACTCCGCCTCGGCTCCGTAGCTTAGATCCATCTGATCCCTTTCCGCATGACTCATGCGGCATTTGTCGGAAATGTCGTTCGATGATGCGATATATATGACCTAGTGTAATATCTTGCAAAGGCGAATTCGGCAAGCCGTTCCAGGAGCCGCCGCGCGGCAATGCGGCCGCGGCTCAGTCCTCTTTCGCCGCGTCGCGTTCCGCCTTGAAGATCTGCGCTGTCGCCAGGGTGGAGAGGCACATATTCATGGCCTCATGATCCAGTGCGGCTTCGAACTGCCCGTCTTCGGCCATGTTGAGATTGGCCTTCATATAGCGATATCCCATCCGCGGACCGGCAGCGAGGCGCCGGGCGACCTTCAGCGTCTCCTCGCGCAATGTCTCATCGGGAAAGAGGCGGGTGTAGATGCCTTTGGCGAAGGCGGTCCGGGCGTCATATTTCTCACCCAGCAGAAATATTTCCCGCGTCGCGGCGCTGCCCAATATCTTGGTCCAGAACCAGGTCGATCCGAAATCCCCGCCGGCGCCGATCCGGTCGAAGGCGGACAGGAACGTCGCGCTTTCGCCTGCAAAGCGCAGGTCGCAGGCGCCCGCTATGCCGATCCCGGCGCCTGCGACCGGGCCATTGACCATGGCGATGGTCGGCTTGCCCATTTCGTGCAGCAGCCGCGATGTTTCAATGTAGGAACGCAGGCGGACATAGCTTTGCTCCACCCGGCTGCCCGTCTCCCGATTGGCCGGAACCGGGCGGCTGCCGCCGCCCTTGAGATCGCCGCCCGCGCAAAAGCCCCGGCCTGCGCCGGTAACGATAACGCAGCCGATCGCGCTATCCCTCGCCGCATCTGCCACCATTGCCGCAAGGGATCCCATGATGCCGTCAGCGAGGGCATTGAGCTTGTCGGGCCGGTTGAGGGTGATGACGCGGACGCCGTGCGCGTCATCCTGAACCAGCACCTCGCTGCCGTTGCCGTCCTGCTCATCCGTCATGATTTCCTCTCTCGTGCACACGCAAACGAGGTCGCGCCGCGTAGGCTAGCGACATAGGAAACCAAGTGCAATATGTCTAACGACGTTCGGCCGTCCGCTAATCGAGCATGTCGATTGTCTGGGTGGGGTTCATGGTTTCCACCCAGGCCTTGTTCGCATTGGTGAGGTGCAGGCGCCAATGTGCCTCGGCACGGTCGGCATTGCCCGCTTCGATAAAATTGATCAATTTGTCGAACGACCGCAAACCCCAGAGCGCCCGTTCCCGCTGAACGTCGTCGGGCAGGTTGCGCCGGGCGAGAAATTCGATCTGGTAGCGGGCAAGGATATCCTGAAGAATCGTCGTGATCAGCAGCAGAGTCTGATTGCCGCCCAATTCCACCAACACGCTATGGAATTCCGCGAGCCCCGACATGAAATCGACATAGCGACGCTGCTCAACGATGTCCTTCAGCTTGTCCGCTTCCGCGCGCAACCGTTCGCAGGCCTCGGGCGACTTTCGCTCGGCAAGCCGCCGCACCACAAACGGCTCGATCGCCAGCCGGGCATCATAAATGTCCGCGATGGTCGTTTTGCGGGATTGCAGCACAAATCCCGCGTAGCGGGCCACATTTTCGACGTTGGGAAGGTGCACGCGCGCACCGGTGCGGGATCCACGCACAACGCTGATCAGCATTTCCGCTTCGAGTATGCGGAAGGCTTCCCGAAGCGTCGGGCGTGAGATGCCCAAGGTGGTCATCAACTGCCCTTCGGGAGGAAGGAAGTCACCTTCCTTCAGCTCTCCACGCAAGATCCGCTTGCGGATATGGTCAGCGACGATCTCAGCGGTCTTGGGAACGCGAATGGCCGCCTTCACGCCGCCGTCCCCGCGCTTCCGATTGCCGTCCTCGGCCAAGCGTTCTGCGCTGATGTGTGCCACCTATCTTCCTTATCTAGCTTTCCGGATATTATTGCTGCGCCGTGGCTTCGATGCAAGCTTGCGGTGGTCGCCCAGGGCTCGCCGTTCCTGGCCCGTTGAGTCTGCGTTTGGTCCGGCCCGGCACTGCACCAATGCGATCGTTGGCCGTGAAGCGACCCCGCGGATGCCCGAGGCCCGTCTCGGAGCGGCTTCATCGCGAAACAATTGCGTTTTTATAGGTGCTTGGGCCGCTTTTCCAAGCTTAGGCCCGATACACGTCGGGTGCTCATGCCGTCGCAATCCGCCCGGACCTCCTCCGGGAGTCATCCACCGGATGCGCACCCCGTCCGATCGGGCCGCTGTGCCGGTTTCGACGTATTGCCCGAGCGCGATCGGTAGCTGACGCACTGGTGTAGCAACGGCGATTCGCGATGCTTTCCTTCCGTACACAGGCGACGGGTGAAGCGTTTGGCAGGCAGGGTGCTGATGGCGGAACCCGATTGGGGTGGCTGCGCTGCGCACGCCATTCGTGCGGGCAGCGGGGTCGGTTTCCGCCTGCATCCGTTCTCGCGGTGATGAGAGCGTGGCCGATCGCCGGTGATCGGCATGCGGTTTCACGACCCCTTCGGGACTTCCGACAGACGCAGCTCTTTCAGTCGGTTAATAAAATCGATCCGCCTATTTATATTATTATATAACGTAGTTATGAATGTTTATGGCATGGGGGGCGAGCGTGGGACTGAGGCGGCGCTATCGTCGTTCCCAACACTACGGCCAATCCGGTGCGAAACGATGGCTGGGGCGCCTGGAGCGAGGACCTGCCGCTCCAAGCAGGCCGCGCCAGGGTGGCCTGGTGCCGGGCGATCATGGGAGGTGTCAAGCCGAGTTGCGGGGGGGGGGGCCGCCCGCGGGACATCCGAAGCTCCCGCGAAGGAGGCAAAATCCACGGCCCGCTCGCACGAGGACAATGACTTGGCCCGCCAAAGTCATGTCGCGCAGCGCGTCGACGATGTCCCCAAGTTCAACGCAAGACCGGCGGGAGTAAACGTAGACTTCAAGCTTAACGAACCGATCAATCCTGTGGGAGGAAAATCGAATGGGGAAATTGTCAGGGCGCGTCGCCATCGTTACCGGCGGTGGTCGCGGAATCGGCCGGGCAACGGCGGAACTGTTCGCACGAGAAGGCGCCAAGGTTGTCGTCGCCACCCTCTCCCCTGAGCCGGGCGAAGACGCCGTGGCGGCAATCAAGGCAGCGGGCGGCGAGGCCTATTTGTTTCAGATCGACATGGGGGACCGCGAAGCTGTCAGAGCCCTGGTCGGCAAGACGGTGGAGGTCTATGGCGGGATCGACATCATCGTCCACAATGCCGCCTACATCCCTCACGGCCGCATTGACGAACTGAAGGACCGGCAGCTCGACAAGGCCTTTGATGTTGGCGTCAAGGCCGCGTTCTGGCTGACCGCCGATGCTCTGCCCTATCTGGAAAAGAGCAGGGCGGGCCGGGTGCTGGTGACCTCTTCGGTCGCGGCGTATCAGGCCAATGTCGGACTGTCGCACTATACGGCGCTGAAATCGGCCCTGAATGGCTTTGTCCGGGGCGCGGGCCTCGAACTCGCGCGGCGCGGCATCACGGTCAATGGCGTGGCCCCCGGCCTGACCCTGGGCCATCATCTCCAGCAGAGCGCCAGTCCCGAAGTGATCGCCAAGCTCGCCGAAGCTCTGCCCATCGGCCGCCCCGCTGATCCGATCGACCAAGCCCACGGCTTCCTCTATCTGGCGTCCGAGGATGCGCGGCACGTGACGGGCCATATCCTGACCATTGATGGCGGTCAGCTGCTCGGCGATCCGCGCGGCCTGGGCCTCGACCAGCTCTGATAAAAAAACCCCCGTGCCTCATCGGGCACGGGGAGTCCGGGAGGAAAGGAAAAAGCGTGACCCGAGGACGGATCAGCGTTTGATAAGGACGAATTCGACGGATTCGCGATCCCAGGTGGTGGAGGTGCAGCCTTCGTCACGAAGCTGATATTTAAGCACCTTGCCGGTGGGATTCCGCGGCAAATCCGTCCGGAACTCGATGTAGCGAGGCACGGCGAAATACGGCACGTATTCCACCGACCAACGGCACAGCTCCTCCTCGGTGAGCACAACGCCCTCGTTGAGCACCGCCGTGACCTTCACATCGTCTTCACCCATGGGCGAGAAGACTGCGTGAACCGCGACATCCTTGATCGCCGGATGGCTGCCGAAGGTGACCTCCATCTCGTGGCTTGAGATATTCTCGCCGCGGCGGCGCAGATAGTCTTTCTTGCGATCCATGAAGTAGAACAGGCCATCGGTGTCGATCCGGCCAATATCGCCGGTGTGCATCCACATGTTGCGCATGACCTTGAGCGTGTCCGCGGGGCGGTTCCAATAGCCGTCGAACATCACGGCGGGCTTCTTCGGGCGGCAGAGAATTTCGCCGGCGGTCCCTGGGGGCAGCGGATTGTCGTCATCATCGACGATGATGACCTCGAAGTCGGGCGAGACCTTGCCTGAGGATTCTGTCTCGGTGCGCTCGGCCAGCGGCCCCATGCACACCATCGCCGCTTCGGTGAGGCCGTAGCCCGCCGCGCCCATGTATTTGACGCCGAACCGCTGGCGCCATTTGGCCTGCAGCTCCCCGCCGAACGGCGCGCCTGAGGCAACACGGACCTGGCCGTAGCAAGCCTTTGACGCTTCGTTGTCCGGCGCTTCGGCGATCAGGCGCTGCATCGATCCCAGGACGCTGACGATGGTGGCGCCGGTCCGGCGAACCTCAGGCCAGAAATTTGAGAGCGAGAAGCGCGGATAGATCGCGATCCGTCCCCCCAGCAGTCCCATCATCAGGATATGGTTGACCGCATTCATGTGGAAGAGCGGCAGCGCGGTCCATAGCAGATCCTCCGGGGTCGCGCCGGACGTGATCTTGCTCTGCCGCGCCATGTTCACCGCATAGCCGTGATTGATCATGCACCCCTTGGATGGGCCGGTCGTTCCCGAGGTATAGATGAACATGCACAGGTCATATTGCGACACCTGCGGCCGTTCGAACGGCACGCCGCACTGCATGACCGAAGCCAGCGCCTGCACGTTGAAGGACGCCGAAAGATCGGCTTCGCCCCGGACGACCAGGGTGCGCAGCTCGGGGATGCCTGCCGCGACTTCCGCGAGCCGAGCCGCATAATCGGGTTCGGCGATGACGACATTGGCGCCGCAGTCCGCGATCTGGTGCCGCAGGAATTCGCCGCGATAGGCCGTATTCACCGGCACCCAGATCGCCCCCAGTATGGGGATCGCAAACAGGCAGGTCACGCAGTCGACACTGCTGTCGAGCAGGGTGGAGACGCGGTCGCCCGCCTTCACGCCCAACGCCGCCAGCCCCTGAGCCAGACGCGTCGCGCGATCCTTCATCGCACCGTAGGTACAGACATCACCCAGAAAATCGATCCAGGGCTGATCCCCATAAAGCTCGGCAGCCCGGTCCAGAAGGTCGTTGATCGTATTGGGCGTTTCATCCTGCCGCTCAAATGCCACCGTCGTTCCTCTCTCGGATCTTTAGACCGGCTAATGCCGCCGCCGCCGGGCAGGCCAGTGCATCGCCGGACCTGATGTGGCAATTCTTATATAACCTAGTTATTGTTGACAAGCCTGAGGCTCGATGTCAGCTCTAACGTGCCAGCCGCACTGGGCGCAGGGAGAGGGTGTCGATGCCAAGGTTCGCCGGCAAAAATCCCCCGAACGGACGGACACCGTCGCCGCTGGAATCCGCGCCTTGGGAGCGGCATGGGTCGCGTTGAGGGCAATGCCGTCAGCCCTCCGTGGGCCGGGATGGCGTTCGAGACTCCCGCATCGCCGGGCAGGTGCGCCGTGTTGGCGAAAGGTGCGGCCGGTGCCGGGGTGAACGGGCGTCGTTCGACGCTCGTGCTCGGGCGCCGTGACGACGCGGCGGATGGCGTGGCGACCGCAGGTTCCTTGCGCGGGATGACGCGAGACGGGGCACCCGCACCGCATTCCGTTTGGGTGGCTGCAGGACCGCGCGTCCAGTCACCCCAGTTCTGTAGGACAAGTCGGCAGGATTCGATGACGAGATTCAGGGCAGCAATCACAGGAATGGGCATGTCCCGGGTGTCCCGGGACGAGGAGCGCCCCGCCATGGCCCATCTGGCCGACGCGGCGCTGGAGGCCATCGCCGATGCGGGCCTTGACCGGAGCGACATCGACGGGCTCATCACCTATCCGGGTCGTTCGCAGACCTCAGCGGGCTTTTCCCCGGTCGGCACTACCGAGGTGCGAGGCGCCTTCGGTCTCAAGACGCGGTGGCATGCGGCCCTGCCTGAGGGCGCGGCGCAGGCAGCGCCGCTGATCGATGCGGCCATGGCGGTCACCACCGGCATGGCGCGACATGTGCTCTGCTTCCGCGCGCTCACCGAATATACGTCCGGCAGGAAGGCAGGCTCGCTGGTGGCCGATGGCGGCAAGAACCGGGTCGGCGGATGGTTTTCCTGGTATCTGCCGGTCAATGCCGTGTCGGCCACCAACTGGGCGGGGTGGCTGGCAACGCGCTACATGCACGAGTTCGGCCTGACCCGCGAGCATCTGGGCATGATCGCCGTTGAACAGCGCGCCAATGCTCTGCTCAACGAGCGGGCGCTGATGAAGAAGCCGCTGTCGATGGAGGACTATATGGGCGCGCGGATGATCTCCTCGCCGCTCAGCCTGTTCGACTGCGATGTGCCGATCGATGGTGCCTGCGCTTTCATCGTCTCCGCGGCCGATGCCGCGAAAGACCTGCGCAAGGCGCCGCTGATCGTTGAATCAGCAGGTGCTTCGCTCCATGAAAAGGAAAGCTGGGACCAGCGGCCCGACCTCACCACCATGGCCGCGCACGACGTCGCGCGCGATCTGTGGGCGCATAGCGACCTCAAGCCCGATGATATCGACGTGCTCGCCCTGTATGACGGGTTCAGCATCTTCGTGCCTTACTGGCTGGAAGCGCTGGGTTTTTGCGGCCATGGCGAAGCGCCGCACTTCATTGCGGACGGCCATATCGCGCGCACCGGCAACTTTCCGGTGAATACGGGCGGCGGCCAGCTCTCCGCAGGTCGCCTGCATGGCTTCGGCCTGCTGTACGAGGCCTGTGCCCAGCTCTGGGGCGAAGCGGGTGCACGGCAGGTCGGGGATGCGCGAACCGCCGTTTGCGGCATGGGCGGCGGGCCGCTTGCCGGTGCCATGCTTCTTGTGCGGGATTGACGGCGATCCTGCCAGGTGCCGGACGATCATGAAGGTAAGTCGGCGGGTCTGACCTTGGCGGTCGCTCTGCTGCGCGCCTTCGACATTGGCGCCGCTACCGATCAGGGCGAGCTGCGTGTCTGCGGAGACGCTTTGAAAGCTGCCGCGGGGGAGGCGTGCGCGCTGGCACAGGCGATGACAGGTCCGCTCCGGGCGCTTTCCGGATCAGGAGGCCACACAGACAGGCGCCATCGTCTCCTGCATCAGCCAGTTTCGCAAGAGCGTCGCCACGGCATCGGCGGACTCAACCGGCGCGATATGTCCGCAGCGGTCAAGTAGGTGATATTCAGCGTTCGGAATCGAGCGGGCGGTCTCGGCCCCGAATTCGGGCGGAACGATCCGATCGTCACCGCCCGACAGGACGATAACCGGCACCTTGATGTGGGAGAGCGCCGCCTGCGCTTCCGGGCGATGCATGACAGCCGCCTGCTGACGCAGGAAACGTTCGGCGCCCGCGCGGCGCACCATCGCCTCCAGTCGTGCCATCATCGGGGCGTTCCTGCGGGCATCCGGACCCACCATGGCGGGAACCAGCTTGTCGATCAAAGCGTCGTAGCCCTTCTGCCGGACAAGGTTCATCAGCGCCAGGCGGGCTTCGCGCTGCTGCGCGCTTTCGACATTGGCGCCGCTACCGATCAGGGCGAGCCGCGTGACCCGCTCGGGCGTCGCCCGCTGGATCGCGAGCGCAACGTAGCCGCCCATGGAGTGCCCGACCAGGGCAAAGCACCCCGGAATCCGAGCGAGGATATCGGCCGCCATCTCCTCGATCCGATCGCCGGCAGGGAGGATGGGGCGGCAATCCGCAATATCGCCGAGCGCCGCAACTTCGTCGTCCCACAGGGTTTCATCGCAGGCAACGCCGCCGATCATGACCAGCACTGGCCTAGGGTGCGACATGCTCGTAATCCAAAAGCGCGTTTTCCAGGAGCTGCGCGATGTGGCCGGCATCCTCGACCTTTTCCGCGTCGGTCATGATGCCCAGGTCCAGCCGATCCGCATTCCGCCGCGAGGTAATGTTGAGAAAGCGCCCGCTGCCCAGGATCGGCACCGGGAAATTGGCGAGCACGGCATAGCCCGCAAAATGCAGGACCTGCCGGCGCCCCGGCACGTTGGAAAGGGTAATATTGCCGGGCAAAACCGGTGCTCCACAGGACAGGCGCTGGCCGAATCGGTCGCGCCGGTCGCGCGCGCCATAGCTGGTATCCGGCGCATCCAGCATCGCCTCGTCGAACGCCGTCCGCCGTTTTTCCCGCGCCATTTCCGCCTGGATGGCACGCAACCGCGCAAGCGGATCCGCGAGATTGGTAGCGATGTGCGGGTGGAGGGCGACAATTCGATTGCCGAATTCGCCGTGGTGCGGCTGGCGATAGCTGCGCGCCGAATTGATGACGAGGGGCGTTTCGGGCAGATCGTCCACTTCGATCAGATAGGTCCGCAAGGCCGTACCGGCCAGCGCCAGGAAGATATCGTTGACCGTCGCTTCCAACGCCTGGGCCACGGCCTTCACCCGCTCGAGCGGCAGGCTGAGCGTGGCATAGGCCCGGACCATGGAGGTTGGCGTCGACCGCTTGAGGAGCGGCGTCACCGGCCGGTCCGGCTCACCTGCCGCCCTCAGGGCCGCCAGTCCCGCCTTTGCCTCCTGACGATGCTGCTTATGCGCGGCGCTGGCGGCGGCTTCCCGCTCGAAGCGCGCCTGCGCGGCGAGACGCCATTGCGTGGCGTCGGGGATCGGCGCGTCGGAACGGCGCGGCGAAACCGGCGGCTGCTCATCGCTGAGCAGGCCAAGCACGGTCTGGAAGCCGATACCGTCCGCCACGCTGTGATGCATCTTGAAATAGAGCGCCGCCCGATCGTGCGCCAATCCCTCCAGCACGAACATCCGAAAGGGCGGGCGCGACAGGTCCAGCCGATCCATGCTGGCCTTGGCGACGAAGGCCCGAATGGCCGCGTCGTCGCCGCCCGGCAAGGGGACCGGCGTCACATGATAGTCGAGCTCACAGGCCGCGAGATCGGCCCAGATGTCGGAATCATAGCCATCGGGCGAGGGAACAAGGCGGCAGAGCAACGGCGTTGCCGCCAACCGCTCGGCCAGCTGGCGCCGCATCGCAGCGGCCAGCCCCGCGCGTTCGCCCGGTGGCACGTCCAGATAGAGCAGCGCCCCCACATGCATGGGCGAGGCATCGGTTTCCGCGACGACCATGAAATGATCGTCGGGACGCATGCGTCGCACCCCTTGCGGCCATGACCCGGGACGGTCAGCTCCGACCGTCCCGTCCGCCTCCCGCTCCGCCGTCACTGTCCGGGATCCTTCGTTCAGCTCTTCTCGTCGTCTGTGCTGATGCCGGCGAGGTCCTCGGCGTAGCCCTTCTTGCGCTCTGCTTCCATGGTGCGCAGGATCTGGATGCGCTGCGCCTGGGGGCTGCCGGCGCCGTGCAGCGATTCGGTCAGATAGCCCACGGCATTGCGGCCCAGTGTCATGTTCTCGATCAGGCGCAGCATGCGCTGGCGATGCTCGACCGGCACATTGGAGCGGCCCTGCAGGTATTTCCGCAGGATCGGCCCGGTCACCTCGCTGTCGAAATCCTTCTCCGACGGCAGCGTCACCATCAGGCCGCCCGCGAGGTCCTGCGCCAGGCGGCTGATCTCATAGGGGAAGCGGGTAACATTGTGCTTGCACACATTGGCCAGCATCAGGTCGTTCATGAAGATGCCCGACGGCAGGGGCTTGGCTTCATGGCTCGACGCGATGGCTGAGGAATAGATGGTCTCGTTGAGATGGGTCATCTCGACCAGCTTGTCGCGCACGTGGCTGGCTTGGTCGGCGCCGTTATATTCGGCGATTGCCGCTGCCGCGCCCACCATCACGTCGCCGAGGCCGGTCTTGCAGACATAGCTCGCGCGGTGGTAGGCGGTGAAGCGCGCCACCATCTCCTGGCAGAACTCATATTCGCCGTCCATGAAGATGTGGTCATGGGGGATGAACACCTCGTCGAAGATGACCAGCGTCTCCTGACCCCCGAAACGGGCGTTGCCCTGGTCGATCTCGCCGCCTTCCAGCGCGCGCGTGTCGCAGGACTGGCGGCCGTAGATGTGGCTGATGCCTTTCGCGTCGCCCGGCACCACCCCGACGATGGCATAGTCCTTGTCATCCGGCCCCATGTTCATGGTCGGCATGACCGCGATCCAGTGGCTGTTGTAGCCGCCGGTCATGTGCGCCTTCGCGCCCTTCACATAGACCCCGTGCTCGGTGCGGCGGGTGACGTGCATGTACAGGTCGGGGTCGGCCTGCTCGCTCGGCCGTTTGGAGCGGTCGCCCTTGGGGTCGGTCATTCCGGCGGCCAGCACGATGTTGTTCGTCTGCGCTTGCTTCAGCCAGTCGAGGTAGCGCTGGTGATAGTGCGTGCCGTGCTTCTGGTCGATGTCATAAGTGATCGAGTGGAGCACGCTCATCGTGTCCAGCCCCGCGCAGCGCTGGAAGCAGGTGCCGGTGAGCTGCCCCATGCGGCGTTGCATCCGATTCTTCATCACCAGATCGTCCGGCGACTGAACGACATGCAGGAAACGGTTCACCCGATCATTGATCAGCGGGGAGTGTGCGCTCGCCAGCTCGGGGTCTTCCAGCGCCAGATCATAGGTCCGCGCCAGCGCGTTGATCGACGGGCGGATGATGGGATGGTCGACCGGATTGGCGAGCTTTTCGCCGAACAGATAGACAGCGATGTCCCGGTTGCGCAGGGAGTTGATGTAGTCGTCACCCGTCACGATGGGCTTGAAACGCGACCAACGGCGGGCGGCGGTATCGATTTCGGGTGTGGAATCAACGAGAGACACGCAGCTTTCCTCCAGGCCAACCGATGCAAGCGGCATAGACATCCCCATTCCCGGCATCCATCTATAACATAGATATATAGGTGATATTTGTTCTAGGCAACGATGGAATCCGCGGAGCCGCGGCGGGCATCTCGTCGCCTGCGTATGAGCATGGACGGTTGCCGGCCTAGCCGGGCCGGTCGTCAGGGACGCGCTCGATGATGATCGCCGGCGCCATGCCCCCAGCGGCGCACATGGTGACGAGGCCGCGCCTCAGGTTGCGCCGTTCCAGCTCGTCGAGCAGCGTGCCGATCAGGACCGCCCCGGTTGCGCCGATGGGATGGCCGAGGGCGATGGCGCCGCCATTGACGTTGACCTTCTCCCGGTCGAGGCCCAGGTCGCGGATGAACTTCTCCGGGACGACGGCGAAGGCTTCGTTGATTTCCCACAGGTCGATATCGTCGACCGTCAGCCCCGCTTTCGCCAGCACCTTGCGCGCGGCCGGAACCGGGCCGTTCAGCATCAAGGTTGGGTCGTCACCCATATTCGCGGTGGCGACCACGCGGGCGCGAGGTTTGAGGCCGTGCTTTTCCGCATAATCCTTCGACGCGAGCAGGACTGCGGCCGCGCCGTCCACAACGCCCGAGCTGTTGCCCGCATGATGAACGGGCTCGATCTTTAAATCGGGATAGCGGCTGTTGATGATGCTGCGGAAGGTGGTGCCCTTTTCATCGAGCGCCATGTCCGCAACCTGCGCGAATGCGGGCTTCAGCGCAGAAAGGCTTTCGACGGTGGTGCCGGGGCGGGGATATTCGTCCTTGTCCAGCACGGCATGGCCCGCCTCGTCGGTCACGGGCACGAGGCTCTTGTCGAAACGGCCCTCGGCGATCGCAACCGCGGCACGGCGCTGGCTTTCGGCGCCGTAGGCGTCGAGGGCTGCGCGACTGATCCCTTCCATCGCGGCGATCGCGTCGCCGCAGACGCCTTGATGGGATTGCGGCTGGCGGACCTGAAGCCGGTCGTTGCCGACGTTCATGCCGAGCTGAGGGATGCCTGCCGCCATTTCCTCCTGCATGATGGCGGCCGTGTGGGACATCATTTCCGTGCCGCCCGCGACGACCAGGTCTTCCATGCCGGACATGATCTGCGCGGCCGCAAGGCTCACTGCCGTGATGCCACCGCCGCAAAAGCGGTCGAGCGTCGTGCCGCTGGCCTTGACGTCATAGCCGGCGTCCAGCGCGGCCATGCGGCCCATGTCGCCGCCCTGCTTGCCCTTCTGCGTCGCGGTGCTCCAGATCACGTCGTCCACGTCGGCCGTGTCGAGATTGTTTCGCTCGGCGATCGCCTTCAGCACGGTGGCGGCGAGATGCTGGGGATGCATATGGGTCAGCGCGCCTTTGCCGACCTTTCCCACGCCGCGAGGGGTGCGACAGGCGTCGATGATGTAGGCGTCAGGCATATTCGTCTCCCGAGAAGAACGGAAATGAAAAGGCGAGGTCAACGCGGCTGTCCCGGTTGGCGCGGGTGAACGGGCATGGGCTCGTAGACCGACGCGGGCGATTGCCAGTCGACCCGCACGTCCCGGTGTGTAATCCGCCACCGCCCTTCGATGCGGGCGAGGCGGTCCACATAGACGCCGTGATGGTCGGGACCGATATTGGTGTGGACCATGAAGTAGCTTCGCGCCGCCGCCCGATCGCCCTCCAGCTCGATGAGCTGGGTGCCCAGATGGTGCCTGGTGACACTGTGGCGGGGCGAGGTGGGATTGGCGTTCAGCAGAGCGGTGATCTCGGCATGGCCGACGGCAGATTTCTCCAAGGCCTGGAATGAGGCATCCACGGCGAAGACGTCGATCATCTCGCTGACACGGCCCCGGTCGCCAAGGATATTGTACCGGCTCAGCAGATGACGGATTTCTTCCCGGTCGAGAAGCTCCTGCACCGTCATGACGAAATCTCCGGAGCGAAGGCGATGCCCTGGTTCAGCGTCCATCCTTTGCTGTCGCGCAGTCGGACCCATCCCGACGACGCCCATGTGCCGCCGTCGATGGGCAGGACGATGCCGCTGATGTAGGCGGACAGAGGGGACGCGAGGAACAGCGCGGCGTCGCCGCATTCGGTGTCGACCCCGGTGCGGCCGAGCGGCACGAGCTGCCGGACGGCTTCCTGCTCTTCCGCGCTCCATTGGGTCCAGCGGCTCCTGTCCACGGGCCCGGAGCGGTTGCCGCGGGTGCCGGGGCTGACCGTCTGGTCGGGGGCGATGGCGTTGACGCGAATGCCGTGCTCGCCCAGCTCCAGCGCCATGGTGCGGGTGAAGCTGACCATTCCGGCCTTGCATGCGGCATAGACCGCGAAGAAGGGCGCGGCACGGCTGGCTTCGATGCTGGCCACGTTGATGATGGCGCCGCCCCGCTTGCCCCGGATCATGATCGGCGCCGCGGCGTGCGTCGCATGCAGCATGCTCATGAGGTTGAGGTCGATATGCCGCTGCCAGCTGCGCTTGCTGGTCTTGAGGAAGGGGCGGCACGCCGTCCCCCCGGCATTGTTGACCAGAATATCGATCCGGCCGAACGCCGCGTCAGCCTGGGCCACCATGGCATCGATGGAGTCGCCGTCCATCATGTCCATGACGCAGGGAAGGGCGCGGCGGCCTCGCTCTGCCACACGGTCCGCGGTTTCCGCCGCGCGTGAGGGCTCGATCTCCGCAATGACGACGTCGGCACCCGCGTCGGCCAGCGTGAGGGCAATGGCCCGGCCGATTCCACCGCCACCGCCGGTGACGATGGCAACCTGTCCGCTCAGGTCCGTCTTCTCCGCGATGCCCGTCATGCCTCTTCTCCACGCAGGATGGCGCTCGGCCCGATGCCGCCGACGCAGCTTTCCGCCATTTCCCCCTCTTCCTGACCGATATGACCACGTTTAAGTGCACGAGCAGCGCTCCGGGACGGCCAATGGTCAGCGGTTCCGGAAAAGCGCTTGTCCAACGGCGCTAAGAAGGTTAGCTAAGTTAGCTATATGCGGGTTACAAAGGCATGGCAATGAGGACAAGCTTCACGGAGATTTTCGGCATTCAGCACCCCATCGTTCAGGGCGGGATGCAGAGCGTGTCCCGCGCCGAACTGGCCTCGGCCGTTTCCAATGCCGGCGGTCTCGGCACATTGTCGGCGCTCACGCAGCCGAGCCCGGAGGCGCTGCGCGCAGAGATCGTGCGGACGCGGGCGATGACCGACAAGCCTTTGGCCGTCAATCTGACCGTCTTCCCGAGCATGACGCCGCCGCCCTATGCCCAATTCGTCGAGGCGGCGATCGAGGAAGGCATCCGGATCATCGAGACGGCCGGACCCGGGGCGAAGGACTATTGGCCGCTGATGAAGCAGGCCGGGGTCAAGATCATCCACAAGTGCACCTCCGTCCGTCACGCGGTGTCGGCGGAGGAAAAGGGCGTGGATGCCATCTCCATCGACGGCTTCGAATGTGCCGGCCATCCCGGCGAGGACGATATTCCCGGCCTCATTCTCATTCCGGCGGCGGCTGACAAGGTGAAGATCCCGCTCATCGCCTCGGGTGGTTTTGGCGATGGCCGCGGCCTTGTGGCGGCGTTGGCGCTCGGGGCCGACGGCATCAACATGGGCACGCGCTTCTGCGCCACCAGGGAAGCGCCGATCCATGACAATGTGAAGCAGCGCTATATCGAGAATGACGAGCGCGGCACCAACCTCATCTTCCGCAATTTCAAGAATACAGCGCGGGTGGGCAAGAGCGAGGTGTCCGACGAGGTCGTCCGCCGCCTCGCCAACCCCGATGCCAAGTTCCAGGACATCGCCGATCTGGTCGCCGGCGGAAAGGGGCGGATGGTGATCGAGACGGGCGATCTCTCCCTCGGCATCTTCTGGGCCGGCCAGGTGCAGGGCCTGATCCACGATATTCCGACCGTCGAGGAACTGATCCGGCGCATCATGGGCGAAGCGGAGGAGATCATCCGCAACCGTCTGGGTCGCTTCATGGACGCCGCCGCCATCGCCTGAGCGCGCGTGAAACGTTGAGATGGGAGAAAGACATGCAGATTACCGACGGCATCGCCGCTGTTGTCACCGGCGGCGCGTCCGGCCTGGGCTATGCATCGGCGAAGGCGTTGGCGGCCGCGGGCGCCAAGGTCGCTGTTTTCGACATGAACGCCGAAAAGGGTGAGGACGTCGCGAAGGAACTGGGCGGCATCTTTTGCGCGGTCAACATCACCTCGCCGGAAGCGGTCGAGGCCGGCTTTGCCAAGGCGCGCGCCGCCCATGGGCAGGAACGCATCCTGATCAATTGCGCGGGCGGTGGTCGCGGCGCCAAGACGGCGCAGCGCGATCGCAAGACGGGCGACATCCGGACCCATGACATGGCATTGTTCGAATTCGCGATGCAGCTCAACCTGATCGGCACGTTCCGCATGATCACGAGCTTCGTGGCCGGTGTCATGACGCTCGACCAGCTGGCAAATGGAGAGCGCGGTGTGATCGTCAACACCGCATCGGTGGCGGCGGTGGAAGGGCAGGTCGGGCAGGTCGCCTATGCCGCCTCCAAGGCCGGGGTGGTCGGCATGACGCTGCCCATCGCCCGTGATCTCGGCAAGGAAGGCATCCGCATCAACACCATCATGCCGGGGATCATGCAGACCCCGCCGATGCTGGCGGTGCCGCCGGAGATGCTGGAGGCGCTTTCGGCCTCCGTGCCCTTCCCCAAGCGGCTGGGCGACCCGGCGGAGTTCGCCTCTCTGGTGCTGGAGCTGGTCCGCAACAGCTATCTGAACGGCGAAACCATCCGTCTGGACGGTGCCATCCGCATGGCGGCCCAGTAGGGGCGGCGGACGACGGGCCATGAACGCTCCGAACGCTCCTTGTCATCCGGCGCTGGCCGCCCGGCCCTTTGACCAGCCCCCCTTTCCGCCGGACCTGCTGGCCGGAGACGTGGCGCTGGTCACCGGCGGCGGATCCGGCATGGGCGCCGCCATGGCGCTGGCGCTCGCGCAGGCCGGTGCGGCCATCGTCGTCGTCGGCCGCTCGCCCGAACGTGCGGCACAGGGCGTCGCGGCCATCGAGGCGATCGGCGGACGGGCGATCATGGCACCGGCCGACGTGCGCGATCCGGCGGCCATCGCCGCCGCCTTCGACCAGGCGGAAGCCGAATTGGGGTCCGTCACGATCCTCGCCAATAATGCGGGGGGCAATTTCCCGGTGCTGGCCGACGCCATGTCTCCCAATGCGTGGCGGGCGGTCACCCGCATCGCCATCGATGGCACCTTCTTCTGCTCGAGCGAGTTCGCGCGCCGGCGGATCGCCGCCGGGAAGGGCGGCGCCATCGTCAACAACAGCGCGCAATATATCTGGTCCGGTTTTCCGGGAGATGCCCATTCGGCTTCCGCGAAAGCCGCCATCGCCACGATGACCGCTGCGCAGGCGCGGGACTTCAAGGCGCACGGCATTCGCGTCAATTGTGTCGCCGCTGGCTTCTTTCCTCACGGTGGCAGCCCGGAAGGCAATGATGCCGATACGCGGCGACGGCTGGGCGAGATGATCCCCATCGGCCGCGTGGGTGAAATTCACGAGTTCGGCTGGATTGCCGCCTTCCTCTGCTCGCCCCTGGCGGCCGGCATCACCGGCGAAACGCTCACCATAGACGGCACGGAACGGTTGCGCCGCAGCCTGCTGACAGGGGCATTCGTGCCGCCGCGTGATCGGGCGGCGATCTGGGGAGAGATGCCATGAGTGCGCCATCAGCCTGGCTGCACGGGCGCCGGGCGCTGGTCGCCGGCGACGGCGTGGCATTGAACGAGGTGGCCCGGGCCCTGGAAGCCGCCGGTGCGCACGTGCGTCGCTCCGTGGCGCCGCCCGGCGACGAACAGGCGATCGCCGTCGAGATGGAGCGGATCGAGGCGGAGGGGCCGTGCGATCTGCTGGTTCATGGCGGCGCAACGCAGCGCAAGGCATCGTCGGAACAGATCGACCTACCGGCATGGCGCGCCGGCGTTTCCGCCGATATCGACAGCCGTTTCCTGCACAGCGCGGAGTTCGCCAGGCGCTCTATCGCGGCTGGACGTGGCGGTTCGATCCTGTTCCTGCTGCCCGCGCTGCAGCCGCGCCAGGGGGGTGCCGCCAGCGCGACCATCGGCGGCGCGCTGGGCAATCTGGTCAAGACGCTGGCCGTGGAATGGGCGCGGGATGGAATCAGGGTGAATGCCATCGCCTCCCGTGCCTGTGAGGCGGGCGGTCCGAGCGATGATGCGGTCCGCCAGTCCCTGGGACATCTCGCGGCCTACGTTCTTTCTGACTATGGCGCTTATATCAGCGGCACAGTTATGGGCCTCGATGAAACTTGAAGCAGCGCCAATAGAAAATAATCCTGTAGGGAATAATGAGTCATGAATTTCGATCTATCAGACGAGCAGAAGATGCTGGCCGAGCATATGCGCGGGCTTTTGGCTAGCCGCTCGCCTTATGACCGCTTGCGTCATCTGATCGAGCAGGGTCATGAGCTGGATGAGAGCTTGTGGCGTGAGGTCGCGCAGCTGGGTTTTCTGAGTGCAGCCATCCCGGAAGCCTATGGCGGCATGGGCCTGACCGACCTCGATCTGGCTGCGATCAGCGAGCAGGTGGGCTATGCCAATGCGGCGATCCCGCTCTTCTCCTCGCTGGTGCTGGCGGCCAATGCGATTCTTCTGGCAGGTTCCGAAGAGCAGAAGCGGACATGGCTGCCGCGCCTCGCCAGCGGGGAGATCGTCGGGACGTTTGCCTATGGCAATGGATTGACGAGTCCGACGGCAGCTTTCGCGTCCGGAGCGCTGAATGGCGTCATATCGCCGGTAGCCGATGGGGGCATTGCCGCGTTGGCGGTGGTGCTGGCGCAAACGGGCGATGGGCCGGTTCTGGTTCTGGCGCAGCTGGACCAGCCGGGGCTGGTGCGCAAGAAGCTGGAAAGCTTCGACCAGCTGCGCGCCCATTATCGCCTTTCCTTCGACAATGTAGCGGCAGAGCCGATGGATGCCGCACCGGCCGCGGACGTCCTCTCACAGCTTTTCGATCGCGCCGCCGTGCAGGCCGCCTTCGAGGCGGTGGGCGGCGCCGAGGCCTGTCTGCACATGGCGCGAGATTATGCCTTGCAGCGTATGATTTTCGGGCGCCCGCTCGCGAGCTATCAGGCGATCAAGCACAAGCTCGCTGACGTGCTGATGCAGGTCGAGCTGTCCCGGTCGAGCGCCTATTACGCGGCCTGGGCGGCGGTGGACGGTCCGCAGGAACTGCCTCGTGCGGCTGCGGCCGCACGGCTGAACGCCATCAACGCCTTCGAGGCCGCCGCGCGCGAAAACATGCAGGTGCATGGTGGCATCGCTTATACGTTCGAGGCGAATTGCCATTTCTATTACCGGCGGGAACGGACCCTGGCGCTGAGCCTGGGCGGTCGTGAACAATGGGCGGATCGCCTGATCGATACCTTTCCGGCCAATGGCTTGCAGGACAGCTGACATGGATTTCAACGACACCCCGGAAGAAGCCGCCTTCCGCGCCGAGGCGCGCGCGTGGCTCGCCGCCAATGCCCCGGCCCATGAGCTGCCGAAAAATGAGCCCCTGTCCGACAAGGAAGAGGTGCGCCGCGGCAAGGCCTGGCAGCGCTGCCTGTACGATGCCGGATTCGCGGGCATCCACCTGCCCAGGGAGGTCGGCGGTCGCGGCGGATCCGTGCTGGAAACGGTGATCTTCGGTGAGGAAGAAGCCCGTTATGCCCTCCCCAAGGGCCCCTATATGGGCATTGGCCAGTGCATGGCGCTCGCAGTCATCGTCGGGCATGGCAATGCGGAGCAGATCGCGCGGTTCGTCCTGCCGACCCTGCGTGGCGACCTGACCTGGTGTCAGCTCTTTTCCGAACCCGGCGCGGGATCCGACCTCGCCGCGGTGCGCACGCGCGCTCGGCAGGAGGGCGATCAATGGATCGTCAACGGCCAGAAGGTCTGGTCAAGCTGGGCGCACGAGGCCGATTGGGGCCTGCTGCTGGCGCGCACCGATCCGACGGTTCCCAAGCATAAGGGACTGAGCTTCTTCCTGCTCGACATGAAGGCGCCCGGCATCGACCTGCGCCCGATCCGGCAGATCAGCGGAGCCTCGGATTTCAACGAGACGTTCCTTGCGGACGTGCGACTGCCCGACACCGATCGACTTGGCAAGCCGGGCGACGGCTGGCGATGTGCCATGACCGTGCTGGGCAGCGAGCGGCTGAACAGCGGGTCGGAGGAGCCCACCCGCAGCGTTCGCGAACTGATCGACTATGCGCGCGGCACGCCGCGGGGCGAGGGGAGCGCGCTGGACGGCGGCGCGACCCGTCTCGCCCTCGCGACGGCCTATGCGCAGGAGCAGGCGGAGCGCCACTTCCGCGCCCGCATGCGCACGCTGCTGTCGCGGGGCGAGGACCCCGGCGCGCTGCCCTCGATCATCAAATTGTCCTTCGCCAGCCGGTTGCAGAAGATGAGCGGCCTGAGCCTGGAAATGCGGGGCATTTCAGGAATCGCGCATGACGCGGACGACAGGCTGTCGATGCAGATCACGGACGACTATCTGTGGGGCATCGTCATGCGGATCGCGGGGGGCGCGGACGAAGTGCTTCGCAACCAGCTGGCCGAACGCGTGCTCGGCATGCCGGGCGAGTTGCGCCTGGACAAGGATGTGCCCTTCAACCAGCTCGTGTCCTGATCGCCCTCATCCATCAAACTCTGAGAGCAGCGGGCTAAATTTAACATAGATAACTTAGTTGCATATTATGAGGCGAGTGCGGTATGTTGCGGGGATCTTAAACAGGGCCGCGCCGCTTTCATGTTGAATTTTTCCCATCTGCTCACAGACGTGCTTTCGATCAACGCAACGGCCGATGCCATCGAATTTGAGGGGCGCTGGTATCGTTGGGGCCAGTTATCGAACACAGTGTCCCAGGTCCGGGAAGCATTGGACCAGATCGCGGTTCCGGCCGATGGCCGGGTCGGCATCTTCCTGCGCAACCGCCCGAGCCCCCTGGCAGCGGTGCTGGCGACCATCGCCGGCGACCGCTGCGTGGTGTCGCTCAATCCCCTGTTTCCGGATGATAAACTGCGGGCCGATATTCTGGCGCTGAAGCTGCCGGTCGTCATCGCGGGCGCGGAGGATCTCGCGCGCCCGGGACTGCTTGATGCTCTACACGAAGCCGGTACGGCGGTGGTTCAACTCGATGGTATACTTGAAGGTGCGTCGCTATTGCTTGGCTTTGAGCATCCGGATGCGGAGAAAACCATAGCGACCGCGCCAGGGGTCATCATCGAAATGCTGACCAGCGGCACGACCGGCGTGCCGAAGCGCGTGGCCCTGCAGCGCACGGCGTTCGAAAAGAGCTTCGGCGGCGCGCTGAGCTATGAAAGCGGACGCAAGGAAGGCGAGGCGCCCCGTCTGCGCTCGGATGTGACCAGCATCCTGGCGAATCCGATCACCCATATCGGTGGCCTCTGGGGCGCGCTCTCGTGCATGGTTGCCGGTCGAAAGGCCTGCCTGCTGGAACGGTTTACCGTTCCCGCCTGGCATGATGCGATCGTTCGGCATCGGCCCAAGGTCGCCGCGGCAGTCCCGGCCAGCCTGCGCATGATCCTTGACGCAGATATTCCGCGCGAAGATCTCTCCAGCCTGGTGGCGTTGCGCACCGGAACGGCGCCGCTGGATCCTGCCGTCACCGCCGAATTCTGGGAACGTTACGGCATTCCGGTGCTGCAAAACTATGGCGCTACGGAATTTTCCGGCTCCGTCGCAGGCTGGACGCTCTCCGATTTTCGCAAATTTCATGACGCCAAGACCGGCAGCGTGGGCCGTTTCCAGCCGGGTGTAAAAGGGCGCGTGGTTGACGCAGAAACCGGCGGCGAACTTCCTTCCGGACAGGAAGGTATATTGGAAATGAAAGCCGGCCAGTTTGGTATCGGCGATGACTGGTTGCGGACTACTGACCGGGCGATCATCGATACCGACGGCTTCCTTTTCATCCTCGGTCGGTCCGACAATGCGATCATCCGGGGCGGGTTCAAGGTGCATCCGGACGACGTTGTTTCCGCCATCGAGAAGCATCCCTCGATCCGTGAGGCCGTGGTCGTGGGCATCCCTGACCGGCGTCTGGGCCAGGTACCGGTGGCCGCCTTGATGCTGCGCTCCGGAGAAGTGGCGCCGAGCGATGAGGAATTGAAGGCTTTCCTGAAAGAAAAGCTGCTGCCTTATCAAGTTCCTGCGGAGTTTCGTTATGTCGTCGATGTTCCGCGCACGCCTTCGATGAAGCCGGCCCTGCCGCAGGTTCGCGAAATATTTCTCGAGACCTCCGCACCGAGCGCAACCTAACGTATAGCAAAAAAGGCAAATATATCATGGTGGAGAAGGTTGCGGACATCCGCGAAAGCGAAGAGTGGCAGAAGGCTGTCGACTATGCAATCAAGGATGAGGATATCGAGCGCGAGCTGGCTCTTATCGGTTACGAAGAAGCCTCCAAGAATATGGAGTATAATCAGGTCGCTACGGTTGATAATATCCGCAACTTCGCCCATGGCGCCGGCAACGACAATCCGCTGTTCTGTGATCCGGCCTATGCTGGCGGGACCCGTTGGGGTTCGGTGATCGCGCCGGGCATGATGGCGGGCATTCTGAATGCGCCGATGAAAGGCGATCCGACTCCCGATTGGGTGAAGGAAAAGCGCAAGAGCCTGTTTAAAGGTGTCCACGTGTTCGTCTCGGGGTCAACCTGGGATTGGTATCGCCCGATCTATCCGGGCGACACAGTTTACAGCTATCGCGGCATCGAGAGCCTTGAGGAAAAGAAGTCGGAGTTTTCCGGCCGCTCGCTGATCGAGGTTCTCCGCGATGTCAAGCTCAACCAGCGCGGCGAGGTGATTGCGGTCTACCGTATTCTTCGGGTATTGACCGAGCGCAAGACCGCCGCAACGAAGGGCAAGTACGCCGATATTAAGCCGCAAACCTACAGCGACGAGGATATTGCCAAGATCGATGCGGTTTATGAGGCGGAGGTCGTGCGCGGATCGGAGAAGCGGGACTTCGCCAGCGTTAATGTTGGCGACAGCATGGGGAAAATGGCTAAGGGCCCGCTGACGGTTACCGATGTGATCTGCTTCCATTCGGGCGGCTATGGCTTTGTGCCCTATCGGCCCGCCGTGGGGCGCATCCAATATAAGAATCGCAAGCGCATCCCCGCATTCTATATCAAGAACGAATATGGTGTACCCGATGTCGCGCAGCGACTCCACTGGGATGATGTGTGGGCGCAGGCGATCGGTAATCCGATGGCTTATGATTATGGCGTGATGCGCGAAAACTATCTCTATCATTATCTGACTGATTGGGCAGGCGACGACGGTATCGTGCTTCACCTGAACGACCAGATCCGGAAATTCAACTATATTGGCGATACCCAGATCATCACCGGCGAAGTCACCGCCAAGCGCCAGGATGGCGATATGAACCTGGTCGACGTGGCGATCCGCTTCACCAACCAGCGCGGTGAGGAGACGGTGAAAGCAACGGCAACCATTGCCCTGCCGGGCGATGGCAGGCCCGCCATGTATCCGGAAGTTCCGCGTGATCTTGCTTCCAAGACCTTCCAGATGATGGAGCGCCACTGGGCATTGCTCAAGAATAAATAGCCCGCCGCTACATGAATGAGCGGCGTACGGCAGCTCGTGGCGGCCGGTAGAGGAGGTGACCGGGTCGCTTTACGCGGGGCTACGACCTGCGCAAAGCGACCCGAAGCCGTTTGGTCGGTGGGAGCCGGCAGCGAAGATGCGAAACCTGAGCCTATCATGATCGACGGCACGCTTCCTAAAGCTCGTATACAAGCAGCGACGTCTTCGAAAGCAGGGCTGGTCTTGGTCGTCTTGGGCAGCAGGGCGTGTGAACTCGGCCTGCCTCCTTGCAAGCGGTGCTCCCTGAAGGTGGCTTTTCAGGCTTTGGAGGATGGCGCGATGGGGCGGAAGCAGCGCCAGCCTGAATAGATCGTCGCGATGCTTCGGCAGGTCGACGTTCTTGGACCTGACAGACAGGGTCTCGGGCGCTCGCGAGGCGGGTTGCTGCCGTCCGTCGATGGACGCGCGCTTTCGTCAACAGTGCCCAGCGACTCCGAAGTCTAAGCCGCCGAGAGCCCCTCCGCCATTGCCGGTACTTCAGCCAATGCGCGCAGCATATCGTTGAGATGGGTGCAGCCCGCCGTCTTCGCGAGGCGCACCAGCACCTCCGCGCGGAGCTCCGCGAGAGGCACGCCCACCATCGTCTGGATGTTGATCGGCGCCACGCGGCATTCCTTGAAGGGCAGGGTACCAGGCACCGCCTGTATGGCGGTCAGGCGGCCATCCGCGTCGGCGGTCGCGTCGATGCGATATTCGTGGACGGCAACCCGCCCGCCCCGGGGACTGCTGGCGCTATCCTGGAAGCGTGCCTCAATGCCAAACCCGCCGTCCGCGCTGCGCCACAGGTCGATAAGCCGGGCGCGCCGGAAATTGATGTCCTCGCGCTCGACCAGAGCATGCCAGCCTAACGGATCGTCCGGGTGGGGGAGCGGCGGGACAGCTGTGGCATGGGGGGTCGCCGCGGGCGAATCAAGCAACTCCAGCGCATGGGAGCCCGGGCGAAAGCCAATGCACACCCCTTCCATCCGGCGAGACGATGCGCGCTTTTCCTCGCCGACATCGGAGGCCCACACGCTGAAGGCCCATTGCGCAACCAGTGTTGCGCCGGCGAGGTCATCCAGCAGCAAATAGAGCGGCGTTCCCGCTTTCCGTTCGCCGGGCAACTGCTTTTCGATGGCGGCACGCAGATATTGCCCGGCAACCGCACCGGCCAATCCCTCCAGTTCGGGGTGGGGCGGCTCGCTCGTGACGGCAAGGATGGTCCGATGATCGACGAGGACATGAATGCTGTCCTCGCGCAAAACGACGCCATCTCCTGCCGCCGTGGTCAGCAGATCCCGCGCGGTCCCGAAAAACTCGGCCGCCTTGCTGGTCCTGCCCTTTGGCCAGATCGCATCGATGCTGGATGTCCGGCGCACCGATCCCGGACGACGCAACGGCGAGGGGCCCAGCGCGCTGCTGACCGGCGCGTCGTACTGGGGCAGCGCCTTGCCCCAGAGGTCGAAGTCGCTCACCGCCATCCGATGAAGTCCGCGGGTCGCACGTGATGCAACGATGGACCACCCTGCCACCCGTTGACGAAGAGGGGTCGTCTAATCCGAACAGGCACGCCAAATTCCTACAATGATCGATGCTACGGCGCTTCGCCACGCTCCAGCGCACAGCCAAAGCCACCAGCACCTGAAGCGTCCCGGTCCGCAATGGGCCCGTTGGCAAGCGCGGCAGATGGGTTCTGATCCGCTTGCGGCCGGGCGGCATCTGCAGCCTGATGCTTGGGAAGCATTTAGAATACAAACTACGTATACGATGTAGCGCGGGCTGGCGAAAAGTCAACGTGGCTCAGGCCCTGCGAATGTGTCGTCCAATCCTGTGAGGGGGAGGGCAAGCGGGAAGTCCGGCCAGGCCCGGTGACCGGGAAGAGGCTGCGATCGGGGCGCTGGGCGCCGCGCGGCGGGTGGTGTAGCCGGCTGTCAGGCGTGGCCGCGCGAGGTCACGGCATTCTTAGGTCGCTATCGACATCCGGTAACATCAGCCGGCCGCCCCATCCGCTGCCGTCCGGAGCCGAAAATTGCCAAGGCCTCGCCGCGAGCCGGCTCTCGACGGGAGGTGAGGCGCGCCGGTGGCTCTCCCTTGCTCCCCTTGACCCAGAGGGCGCACCCTCTCCCCCACCGGTTCAAGTGGTGGACAGGGCGGCCCGGGGGAAGCGGTGTGGGATCGCCCTGGATTGAGCACACGGTGCTCCAATCAATTGGTCATGATTTCCTGAAACGCGACCGATGTCGTTCACGCGGAAGCCGCCCAAAGGCGACGATCAGCGATGGAACGTCGCCACCTCATCCAGCGGAGCGCGCATTGTCCGGGTGGCGTTCGCGGGGTCCGCCTTGTCCTCCCGGCCAAAGGCAATACCGAAGAGCAGCAGCAGATCCTCGCTCACGCCCAATTGGCTTCGCACGGTCGCAGCGTGGTGGCTGAGCGCACCCTGTGCGCAGGAAGCGAAACCGTGCGCCGTCAGCGCCAGCATCAGCGATTGGGCAAACATGCCGCAGTCAGCCGCTTCTCGCCAACCTGCCCAATTCGGCAGGAAGATGAAGACAGCATGGGGCGCGTCAAAGAAACGGAAATTGCGCAGGAACGATCGGGTCCGCGCTTCCGCATCGTTCCGGGCCACGCCGGTCGCCGCGAACAGCGCCTTGGCCGCATCGATCTGCCGTGTCCGATATTCGCTTGGATATGGCCCGGTCAATGGCACGTCCGGTGACAGCTCATCACCGCTCTGCGCCGTTTCGTGGAGGGCGCGACGCATGCGCTCGGCAGCATCGCCCGACACCACATGCAGAACCCAGGGCTGAACATTGCAATTGGACGGCGCGAGCTGCGCGACGCGAAAGATGTGCTCCAGTTCCTCCGTTGGGATCGGCTCCGGCAGGAAGGCTCGGACCGATCGTCTTTCCGCCATCAGCGCATCGAACGGGAGCGCCTGGGTATTGGTGTCCAGCATGGCCTTTCCTTCCGTTAAAGACATCGTGGCCGGTCATCACTTCATAGGGGGCAGCCACCACAGAACCGGCGCCGGCGGCTCACTCCACTCCGCATCGCCCATGCCCTGATCCCGCCGCAAGCACCAAGACCTTGGCGTGATCCATCTGGCAATCCGCCAGCGGGTGCGCTCCAGAGGCTATTGGATCTGCATAGAATAAATAATAGCAGCCGAAATTGCGCTATGAGTCCCTGTTCCCCTTTTTTAAAGGTGTCGATTCCTTTTATCCCTATACTATAAGCTTATATCACCATGAAAGCCGGAAACCGCTTCGACCAATCCGGCTATGACCGGGGTAGTCTTTACTCGCCGATCCTAAAGCGCTTCCACGATGGTCACATTGGCCATCCCCCCGCCCTCGCACATGGTCTGCAGGCCGTATTTCCCGCCCCGCGCGCGCAGGCCGTGGATCAGCGTCGCCATCAGCTTCGCGCCGGTCGCGCCCAGCGGATGGCCGAGCGCAATCGCCCCACCGCTGACGTTGAGCCGAGCAGGGTCTGCATCGAGGTACTTGAGCCACGCCATGGGAATCGGCGCGAAGGCTTCGTTCACCTCATAAAGGTCGATGTCGGAAATCTTCAGCCCGGCCTTGCGCAGCGCCTTTTCCGTCGCGAACAGCGGTTCTTCCAACATGATGACCGGGTCGCCGGCGGTCACCGTGACATTGACGATCCGGCCGATGGGCGTCACCCCATGCCGGCGAACCGCCTCTTCCGACATCAACAGCATGGCCGATGCGCCGTCGCAGATCTGGCTCGCATTGCCGGCGGTGATCATGCCCCCCTCGCTCAGCGTCTTGAGGCTTCCGAGCCCTTCCATGGAGGCATCGGCGCGCACCCCCTCGTCGCGGTCATGGATCGCCTGTGTCCCGTCGGTCAGCGTCACCGGGACGGCAACGATTTCCCGAGCAAAGGCGCCGCTTGCCTGCGCGGCCGCGGCGCGCCGGTGGCTTTCCAGGGAGAAGGCATCGAGCATTTCGCGGTTGAATCCGTTCTTGCGCGCGATCGCTTCCGCCCCTTCGAACTGGCTGAAGCTCTGCACGCCGAACCGCTCCAACGTCTTTGCCGGGCGCGGCTGAACGCCGGTTCCCGGTAGCGTGGCGGAGCCCATGGGCACGCGCGACATGTTTTCGACGCCGGCGGCGATCACCACATCCTGTGTGCCGGCCATGATCGCCTGCGCGGCAAACTGGAGCGATTGCTGCGACGATCCGCACTGCCGGTCGACCGAGACCGCGGGCACGCAAACCGGCAGGCTGGATGCCAGCACGACATTGCGCGCGACATTCAGAGACTGCTCGCCCGCCTGGGTGACGCAGCCGAGGATCACATCCTCCACCGCTGCGGGATCGACGCCGGTTCGCGCGATCAGCGCGTCCAGCACGCTCGCGCCCAGCAGATTGGCGTGCAGGCCGGACAGGCGGCCATTGCGGCGCCCGCCCGCCGTGCGCACCGCATCGACGATATAAGCTGCGTTCACTGAATTTCTCCGTTCAGGACTGTGACGGGCCCATCAAAGACTGCGAGCGATCAGCACTTTCATGATTTCGCTCGACCCGCCATAGATGCGCTGCACGCGCGAATTGCGGTACATGTGCGCGATGGGGTATTCGTTGATATAGCCATAGCCACCGTGAAGCTGAAGGCAGTCGTCGACGATCTCGCATTCGGTTTCGGTCACCCACAGTTTGGCGATGGCCGAGGTCACATTGTCTAGCGTCCCGGCAATGGCTTTTTCAATACAGTCATTGACGAATACCTTGGCGATCGTGGCTTTCGCTTTCGCTTCGGCGAGCTTGAACTGGGTGTTCTGAAAATCGAAGATGGTCTGACCGAAGGCTTTGCGCTCCTTGGTATAGGCGATGGTGCCTTCAAGCGCCTTTTCCATGGTGATGACCCCTTCGATCGCGATCAGCAGACGTTCGCGGGGCAGCTCGGCCATCAGATGGGTGAAACCTTTGCCCTCAACTGCGCCGAGCAGGTTTTCTTCGGGCACCCAAACGTCGTCGAAGAAGAGCTCCGATGTGTCCTGGGCTTTGTGGCCGATCTTGTCGAGCTTCTTGCCGCGGTGAAAGCCTTCGACCTGGTCGGTTTCGACGATCAACAGCGAGACCCCCCGGGCGCCCGCCGCCGGATCGGTCTTCGCCACGACGACGATGAAATTGCCGACCTGGCCGTTGGAAATAAAGGTCTTCGACCCGTTGATGCGATAGCCGGCCCCGTCGCGTACCGCCGTCGTGCGGATGGACTGGAGGTCCGACCCGGCGCCGGGCTCGCTCATCGCGATGGCGGAGACCAATTCGCCCGAGCACAGGCGCGGCAACCAGCGCTGCTTCTGCTCCTCAGTCCCGTGCAGCAGAATGTAAGGCAATATGATGACATTATGGAGCTGGATCGCCCAGCCTTCGACGCCGTGGCGTGCGGCCTGCTGGATCAGCACGACGTCATGGCGGAAATCACCGCCCGCGCCCCCATATTCGGCCGGAATGCTGACACCCAGCAGCCCGGCCTCGCCGGCCTGCCGCCAGATCCTTTCGTCGACCTGTCCCGCGGCGCGCCAGCGCTCCACGCGCTCGGGCGGGATTTCCCGCTCCAGGAAGCGCGCGACCGAATCGGCGAACATTTCCATTTCGGGGTCGGCCATGAAC
>OFJB01000150.1_pt1 | contig 39757 bp, 32 predicted proteins | sample 1775081 | NCBI WGS metagenome assembly OFJB01 (sample SAMN08195771, study PRJEB24354) | sludge metagenome | isolation source: initial sludge from phenol fed wastewater aerobic bioreactor | place: India: Nagpur | collected 2016-06-05
CTAGGGTCGCCTTCTTCTTTGGCTACTTTCTTCTTGGCGAAACAAGAAGAAAGTACGCCCGCCGGTCAACGGCGGAACCCAGCGGTTCAGAAATCAAAAACGCCCGCCCGTCAGGCGCAGAACCCGACGGTTCAGAAACACCACTGCCCCACCAGTCAGCGACGACAGCCAGCGGTTCAGCAAAAGCAACCACCCCTAAAAACCCACACCCAAAACCATGAGCACCTCCCGTAAACCCTACATCCGCCCCCTCGACCTGAAACACGGCCAGGTCGATATGGCCCACGGTTCCGGCGGCCGGGCGATGGCGCAGTTGATCGACGAACTTTTCGCCCGTCACCTCGGCAACGAATACCTCGGCCAGGGCGACGACGGCGCCGTGCTGCCGCTGCCGAGTGAAGGCCGATTGGTGATGGCAACCGACGCCCACGTCGTCTCGCCGCTGTTCTTCCCGGGCGGCGACATCGGCTGCCTGTCGGTACATGGCACGGTCAACGACGTTGCGGTGATGGGCGCCCAGCCGCTTTATCTGGCGGCCAGCTTCATCCTTGAAGAGGGCTTCCCGCTCGGCGATCTCGCCCGCATCGTGCAGAGCATGGCGGCGGCGGCGAGCGCCGCCGGGGTGCCGGTGGTGACCGGCGATACCAAGGTGGTCGAGCGCGGCAAGGGCGACGGGGTGTTCATCACCACCACCGGCGTCGGCGTCGTGCCACCGGGGCGCGAGTTGTCCGGGCGGCGGGCGCGGCCGGGCGATGTGATCCTGGTTTCCGGCACGCTCGGCGACCACGGCATGGCGATCATGGCCGAACGCGAAAGCCTCGGTTTCGAGTCGCCGATCGTTTCCGACACGGCGGCCCTGCACGGGCTGATCGAAACGCTGCTGGCGACGGGCGCCGACCTGCGCGTGCTGCGCGACCCGACGCGCGGCGGGCTGGCCACGACGCTGAACGAGATCGCCCGTCAGTCGGGCGTCGGCATGATGCTTCAGGAAAAGGCGCTACCGCTGAAACCGGCGGTCAATGCGGCTTGCGAACTGCTCGGGCTGGACCCGCTTTACGTGGCGAACGAAGGTAAATTGATCGCGATCTGCGCGGCGGCGGACGCTGAAACAATGTTAACCGCCATGCGTTCGCACCCGCTGGGCGTCGACGCCGCGATCATCGGTCAGGTTCACGCGGACGATCACCATTTCGTCCAGATGACCACCGCTTTCGGTGGCCGCCGCATCGTGGACTGGCTGTCCGGCGAACAACTGCCAAGAATCTGCTGAGGCGAGGAATTCAGTGTCGTTCGGCGATCATCAGGCTGCTGACATCATCCACTTCGAGCATCACCAGCTCGCGGGCATCGGCGAGATTGTCGGCATTGCGTACGTAGAACAGTTCGCGGCTACCATCGAGATAGCGGACGGCGGCGATGTATTCGACCCGACGCTGAACGACGGGTTGAACCCGGGTGCGGGATGCCTTGCGTTGCGTTGCAGCCATGATGTTGTTCTCCCTGTGACATTTTTGCGCATCGTAGCGAATGGCAAGTCTCTGAAAAATAGCGCGAAGGTCATAAACGCCCTGTTTTCTAACGCGAACACCGTGGAAAACGTGGCCACAAAACCTTCCATGATGAAGACATGATGAAGAAAAATCCCTACAGCATGCGCATGTTATTCCTAACGCATAGCTTCAACAGCCTGACCCAACGCCTGCTCAGCGAACTCGCCGCCCGTGGACACGCCATCAGCATCGAGCTGGACATCGCCGATTCGGTAACGGAAGAGGCTGTTTCCCGCTTCCGCCCCGACCTGGTGCTGGCGCCCTTCCTGAAGCGGGCGATTCCCGAGTCGGTGTGGTCGGTCGTGCCCTGCTTGATCGTCCATCCCGGCATTCCCGGCGACCGCGGCCCGGCTGCGCTTGACTGGGCGATCCAGCGCGGCGCGGCGCGCTGGGGCGTCACCGTGCTGCAGGCCGAGGCGGAAATGGACGCCGGCCCGGTCTGGGCGGCGGCGGAATTTCCCATGCGCCCGGCGAGCAAGGCTTCGCTCTACCGCAACGAAGTCACCGAAGCGGCGGTGCGCGCCGTGCTGCAGGCGGTCGACCGTTTCGCTGCCGGCGATTTCCAGCCCCAACGCGTGCCCGGTGCCGCGCATCCGGCGATCCGCCAGGCCGACCGCCAGATCGACTGGACGACGCAGCCCACCGCCGATGTCCTCGCCCGACTGCGCGCCGCCGACGGTTTTCCGGGTGTTGCCGACGAACTCTTCGGCCAACCCTGTCAACTGTTCGATGCTTGGCCGGAAGGGCGCCTGCGCGGCGCCCCGGGCACGCTGCTGGCGCGCCGCGAGACGGCGCTGTGCCGGGCGACCGCCGACGGCGCGGTATGGATCGGCCACGTCAAGAAGCCGGGCGGCATCAAGCTGCCGGCGACCGTCGCCTTCCCGGAAGCGGCTGAGTTGCCCGAGGCGCCGCTGGCCGGCTGGTGGCAGGCCGACCACCCGACCTGGCAGGACATCGCCTGGCGCGAGGCCGACGGCGTCGGTTTCCTGTCCTTCCGCTTCTACAACGGGGCGATGGGCACGGCGCAGTGCCGCCGGCTGACCGAGGCCTTCGGCTGGGCGACGACGCGGCCGGTGCGGATAATCGTCCTCGACGGCGGCAGCGACTTCTGGTCGAACGGCATCCACCTCAACCTGATCGAGGCCGCCGACAGCCCGGCCGACGAATCCTGGGCCAACATCAACGCCATCGACGACCTCGCCGAGGCCATCCTGCGCTGCCAGACGCAATTGACCGTCGCCGCCGTCGGCGGCAATGCCGGGGCCGGCGGCTGTTTCCTGGCGCGTGCCTGCGACCGGGTCTGGGTGCGCGACGGCGTCGTCCTCAATCCGCACTACAAGAACATGGGCAACCTCTACGGTTCCGAATTCTGGACCTACCTGCTACCGCCGCGCGTCGGCGCCGACGGTGCCCGGGCGATCATGCAGCACCGCCTGCCGATGCCGGCCGCCGAGGCGGTCGCCTGCGGCTTCTACGACGCCTGCCTGCCGGCGCCCGGCTTTGCCGTCGATGTCGCCCGGCGGGCGCTGGAAATGGCGCAGGCGGCGGATTTCCCCGCGCAACTGGCGGACAAGGCGGCGCGCCGGGCCGCCGACGAGGCGGCAAAGCCGCTGGCGCAATACCGGGAAGAGGAGCTGGCGGCGATGCGGCGCAATTTCTATGGCTTCGATCCGGCCTACCACGTCGCGCGTTATCATTTCGTGCATAAGAGCCCGCATTCGTGGACGCCGCGGCATCTCGCCCGGCACCGCGACCTCGACTGGATAATCCCCGCATGAATTCACCCGTGTTGCGCCGCCTGCCTGCCGTCCTCGTCATCGACGACGAGTTGCGTTCGCAGGAAGCGTTGCGGCGCACGCTGGAAGAGGATTTCGAGGTGTTCTGCGCGTCCAGCGCCGCCGAAGGCTGGGAAATCCTGGAGATGGAAGAAGCCAGCGCCGGCATCCGCGTCGTCCTCTGCGACCAGCGCATGCCCGGCACCACCGGCGTGCAGTTCCTCAAGGAAGTCCGCCAGCGCTGGCCGGACATCGTCCGCATCATTCTCTCCGGCTACACCGACGCCGAGGACATCATCAGCGGCGTCAACGAAGCCGGCATCTGGCAGTACCTGTTGAAGCCCTGGCAGCCCGAGCAGTTGCTGCTGACGCTGCAGCGCGCTTCAGAAGTCTGGCGCCTGCAGCAGGAAAACCAGCGCCTGTCGCTCGACCTGCGCACCGCCGAGCCGACGCTGCGCCGGCGCGTCGAACACAAGCAGGAAAAGGTGCGCAGCGCCTTCGGGCTGGCCGGCCTGGTACGTGCCGAGGGTAGCCCGATCGAGCCGGTCTGCGCGCTGGTCGCGCGCATCGCGCCTTACGACCTGTCGGTGATGGTCACCGGCGAATCCGGCACCGGCAAGGAAATGGTCGCCCGCGCCATCCACTACGAGAGCAGCCGCGCCGACAAACCTTTCATCACCGAAAACTGCGGCGCCGTCCCCGACACCCTGCTCGAATCCGAACTCTTCGGCTACAAGCGCGGCGCCTTCACTGGTGCTGTCGACGACCGCATCGGCCTGTTCCAGCAGGCTGACGGCGGCACGCTCTTCCTCGACGAGATCGGCGAAACCAGCCCGGCCTTCCAGGTCAAGCTGCTGCGCGCGCTGCAGGAAGGCGAATTCCGGCCGCTGGGCAGCAACAAGATGGTCTCGGTCGACGTCCGGGTGATTGCCGCCACCAACCGCGACCTCGAAGAAGACGTGCGCACCGGCCGCTTCCGCGAAGACCTCTATTACCGGCTGGCGACCATCCCGGTGCATGTGCCGCCGCTGCGCGAAAGACCGATGGACCTGCCGCTGCTCGCCGCCCGCCTGCTCGAACAGAGCTGCGCGACGCTGGGCAAGCGCGTGCGCGGTTTCGCCGAGGCAACGCTCGCCCGCCTCGCCGCCTACCCCTGGCCGGGCAACGTGCGCGAACTGCAGAACGAGATCCTGCGCCTGGTGGCGCTTGCCGACGACGAACTGCTCGGCCCCGAGCTACTCTCGCCGCGCCTCCTGCACGGACCGGCGACAGCGACGCAATTTACCGACGAATGGACCGATGGCCTCTCCGGCAACCTGCGCCAGCGCATGGACCAGCTCGAACGCCGCGTCCTGCTGGCGGCGATGCAGCGTCACCACGGCAACAAGTCGCGCGCCGCCAACGAACTCGGGCTGTCGCGCGTCGGCCTGCGCGCCAAGCTGGCGCGCCACGGCCTGGCCGACGACGGGAAAGGCGACGAATGAAAGTGCTCTGGCTGCAAAGCGGCGGCTGCGGCGGCTGCACCCAGTCGCTGCTCTGCCACGAGCCGCGCCCGCTGTTCGACGAACTGCGCGGCGCCGGCATCGAGTTCGTCTGGCATCCGGCGCTGTCGGAAGCCAGCGGCGAGGAAGCGCTGGCCATCCTCGACGACTGCGCCAGCGGCCGCCGCGAATTCGACGTCCTCTGCATCGAAGGCGCCATGCTGCGCGGCCCCAACGGCAGCGGCAAGTTCCACCTGATGGCCGGCAGCGGCCGGCCGCTGACCGAATGGGTGCAGCGCCTGGCCGAACGCGCCAAATGGGTCTTCGCCATCGGCTCGTGCTCCGCCTGGGGCGGTTTTTCGGCGAACACGCCGGGCAATCCGCTCGAAGCCTGCGGCCTGCAGTACGACACCGACACGCCAGGCGGCCTGCTCGGCAAGGCTTTTCGTTCGTCCGGCGGGCTGCCGGTGGTCAATCTCGCCGGTTGCCCGACACATCCGGGCTGGATCGTCGATACGCTGGAAAAGCTGGCGCTCGAAGGACTGAGCGCCGCCGACCTCGACGAGGTCGGCCGCCCGCTGCTCTACGCCGAACAACTGGTGCACCACGGCTGCCCGCGCAACGAGTTCTACGAATTCAAGGCGAGCGCCGAAAAGCACTCCGACCTCGGCTGCATGATGGAAAACCTCGGCTGCAAAGGCACCCAGGCGCACGCCGACTGCAACACGCGGCCGTGGAACGGCGTCGGCTCCTGCCTGAAGGGCGGCTACGCCTGCATCGCCTGCACCGAACCGGGCTTCGAGTCGCCCGGCCACGCTTTCCAGGAAACCCCCAAGCTGGCCGGCATCCCGGTCGGCCTGCCGACCGACATGCCGAAAGCCTGGTTCGTCGCCCTCGCCGCGCTATCCAAGTCGGCGACGCCGAAACGGGTACGCGACAACGCCGTCGTCGACCACACCGTGGTTCGCCCGAGTGTGAAAAAGGGCGGCAAGTGAAGCGGATCCAGGTCGGCCCGTTCAACCGCGTCGAGGGCGACCTCGAGATCGGCCTCGACGTCGACGCCGGCCGGGTCGTCGCCGCGCGCGTCAATTCGCCGCTGTTCCGCGGTTTCGAGCAAATCCTGGTCGGCCGCCACCCGGCCGACGCGCTGGCCGTCGTGCCGCGCATCTGCGGTATCTGCTCGGTCGCCCAGTCGGCCGCCGCCGCCAACGCGCTGAGCCGGCTGGCCGGCGTCATGCCGCCACCGAACGGCGAACTCGCCGGCCGCCTGCTCCTGGCGGCCGAGAACCTGGCCGACCACCTGACCCATTTCTACCTCTTCTTCATGCCGGATTTCTGCCGCCCGGCCTATGGCGACCGGCCCTGGCACGCCGCCACCGCCGAACGCTTCACGGCGCAGACCGGCAGCGCCGTCGCCCCCTGGCTGCAGGCGCGCGCCCGGCTGTTCAACCTGGCCGGTTTCCTCGCCGGCCGCTGGCCGCACACGCTGGCGCTGCAGGCCGGCGGCAGCACCAAGGCGATCGGCGCCGGCGAACGCATCCGCATCCAGGCGCTGCTGCGCGAGTTCCGCGCCTTCGTCGAGGGGCGGCTGCTCGGCGACCGCCTCGAAGCCTTCGCCGCGCTGCCCGACGCCGACGCCCTGCACGCCTGGGCCGCCGGCCGCAGCAGCGACGCCGCGTTGTTCCTGCGCGCCGCCACAGACCTCGGCCTCGACGCCATCGGCCGCAGCAGCGAGCGCTTCCTCTCCTACGGCGCCTATGAACTGTTCCCGGCCGGCGTCTGGCAGCCTGGCTGTGAAAGATCCGCGCTCGATACCGGCCGGATCGCCGAAGATGTCAGCCACGCCTGGCTCTACGGCGACACGCCGCTGCCGCCGGCCGAGGGCGAAACCCGTGTCGATGCCGACAAGGCCGGCGCCTACACCTGGTGCAAGGCGCCGCGCTATGGCGGGGAAGTCGTCGAGACCGGCGCGCTCGCCCGCCAACTGGTCGCCGGTCAGCCGCTGCTGCACTCGCTGGTCGCCCGCCACGGCGGCAACGTCGTCGCCCGCATCGTCGCCCGCCTGATCGAAGTCGCCCGCGTGCTGCCAGCGATGGAGGACTGGCTGCGCGCGATCGAACCCGGCGCCCCCTTCTGCCTGCCGGCGCCGCTACCCGACAGCGGCCACGCCGTCGGCCTCGTCGAAGCCGCGCGCGGCAGCCTCGGCCACTGGCTGAGCGTCAAGCGCGGGCGCATCGAGCGCTACCAGATCATCGCCCCGACCACCTGGAACTTCTCCCCGCGCGACGCCGCCGGCACCCCCGGCGCCCTCGAACAAGCCCTGGTCGGCCTGCCCGCCGGCGACGGCGCGCCGCCGACCGTGCAGCACGTGGTGCGCAGCTTCGATCCGTGCATGGTGTGCACGGTGCACTAATGCGAAAGCTCGTATTCACGTACCCACCGCGCCGCCGGCTTACGGTCCAGCCCGACCTCCCGCCAGCGTCACCGTGGATAACGCTACGCCTGCCCAAAATAGAATGCCCGCCGAGTGGCGGGCTTGATTCAGAAGGCCAGTTTGAGTTTTTCCAGCCTGTTCACCGTTTGAGGAAGTTGTTGCTTCAACAGAGTTGCCAGAAGTTCGTCCTGTGTTTTCGGTGGATTTTTTAGCGATGCTCGCATCTCTCTTACAGCCTCGATGCAAGCGCCGGTATCCAAATCGAAAAGCTCGGCGATGAAGTCGTCTGGATGTATCGCTTTAACCCCATATTCAGCCAATGCCAAATCCGGGAAGTCTTTGAGGTTGAACGTGACGATCAACTCGGCCCCACATTTCATCGCTGCAGCAAGAACATGTCTATCGTCCTTGTCCGGCATTCCGCCAATGCAAGGAATAAGATGCTCATACCCTTCAACCAAGCAGTCATGAATGTTTGAGTCGATCAGGTCAGCAGTCCGCTGGATTCTCTCCGGCGACAAATCTGGGCGATTGACGAGTAGATTTCTTACCCATTCCTCCCTTATTTGCGCTGTCCAGCGTGCCCGAAACAGTCTTTTTGCTGCAAGGCGCAGCAGCAAATCTCTTAGGGGTGCCGGGTAAAAAACGTTTGCGTCATAGACAACCGTAAATTGGCTCATCAATATCCCATATCTAGCTCCTGGGCTTCCGCAGCTAGTTGATCCAGAACAGCGTTGCGTGCCCGCTCCTCTTGTTCCTTGAACTTGAGGAGGTCGTTGTATCGGATGCGTCGATGGCTGCCCACTTTTCGATGCTCGATTTTCTTTTCATCGAGCAGCTTGACCAGATACGGTCTGGATACCATGAGGATGTCTGCAGCTTGCTGGGTCGTTAGCTCAGCATGCACAGGGACGACCTGCACGGCATTGCCTTGAGAAATGTTCACCAAGATATCCATGAGCATTTGAATGGCCGAGGCAGGCAGATGTACTCGCTGCTCACTGTGCCCCATGCAAACGGTGATTTCTTGGGTTTCTTCCGGCGTGGTCATAACCATCGACAACTCACGGCTACCTTCCTTGGCCAAGGCAATTTCTTGCTCGGTCGGTAGGTTGGGAAGCCCTTGTTGTACTGGTGCGTTCATTGTGTTTTCCTAGTCTGCGCTGTATTCGCTGTGTCTTCGTGTCTTCGTGTCTTCGTGTCTTCGTGTCTTCGTGTCTTCGTGTCTTCGTGTCTTCGTGTCTTCGGATTTTGTGGGTTCGCTTAGCTAGCACGCTGTACAGGTGTAACTATAGTTTACGTATCACTTAATCGCAACAAACGAAACAAACGAAACAAACGAAACAAACGAAATGTACGAAACATGAGTGTCGGGAACTTTGAAAGAAATTGGCTGATTTCTTTCAAAGCGCCTGCTGCTTTGAAAGCTTGCTTGCATGATTGGGCTATGCGTCGTTTACAAAATCCCCAGCTAAGCCTTTGATTCCTTATGTTCGTGATGGTGCATGTTCGGCAATTTTGGGCTGCCCTCAAAGTTTCACAACCCGTTGTCTTGTTTGTGGAAACACGAATCCTCCCGCTGCACATGGTGTGTACGGTCCACTAGACCAACGGCGTAGAATCGGACAGGTTTCAACCGCCTGGAGTCCCCATGCCGGAATCCCTGATCCTGCGCCCGCTGGAGCGCGAAGACCTGCGCTTCGTCCATGAGCTGGACAATAACGAAACGGTCATGCACTACTGGTTCGAGGAGCCTTACGAGGCTTTCGTCGAACTCGCCGATCTCTACGACCGCCACATCCACGACCAGAGCGAACGCCGCTTCATCGCCGAGGTCGATGGCGAACGGGTCGGCCTGGTCGAACTGGTCGAAATCAACCACATCCACCGCCGCGCCGAGTTCCAGATCATCATCGCGCCGGCCCACCAGGGCAAGGGCCACGCTACGCAGGCGACGCAACTGGCAATGGACTACGCGTTCACCGTCCTCAACCTGTACAAGCTCTACCTGATCGTCGATTGCGACAACGAACGGGCCACCAACGTCTACCGGAAACTCGGTTTCTGCGAGGAAGGGCGGCTGCGCCACGAATTCTTCGTCGGCGGTGAATACCGCGATGTGTTGCGCATGGCGGTTTTCCAGCCCGATTACCTGAGCGCCCGCAAAAGCCGCTAGGCGCTTGCATCCCCCTGGCCAAGCCACTGGTGGAGCTTGGCGAACAGCGTTTTCGGCACCACCGGCTTGGCGATGAAATCGTCCATGCCGGCAGCCAGGCATTGTTCCCGGTCCTCGATGAAGGCGTTGGCGGTCATCGCAATGATCGGCATCGTGCCCTTCCCGCCCAGCGCGCGGATGGCCCGGGTGGCGTCGAGGCCGTTCATCTTCGGCATCTGCACATCCATCAGCAGCAGGGCATAGTCGTTCGCTGCGACAGCGGCCAGCGCGGCCTCGCCGTCCTCGGCCAGATCGATGCACAGGCCGCTATCCTCAAGCATCTGCAGCGCGATTTCCCGGTTGATCGGTTCGTCCTCGACCAGCAGGATGCGCTGCCCGGCGAACCGCGGCATCCTCGCCTCGTCGTCCGCTGTCCATGGTGGTGCGGCGCTCTCGCTACAAGGCAGGCAGACGGTCATCCAGAAGCGGCTACCGCGCCCGGGCTGGCTCTCGACACCGGTCGTACCGCCCATCATCTCGGCCAGCTTGCGGGTGATCGCCAACCCCAGCCCGGTCCCGCCATAACGCCGGGTCGGCGAGTTGTCCGCCTGCTCGAAGGCCTGGAACAGGCGCGGCAGGTCTTGTTCGGCGATGCCGATGCCGGTGTCGCTGACCGTGAAACGCAGTCTGGCCGATGCCTCGGACAACTCGATCAACTCGACATCGATCCCGATATCGCCATGTTCGGTGAACTTGATCGCATTGGCGACGTAATTGAGCAGTGCTTGCTGCAAGCGAACCTGATCGCCGAGCACCGTCGGCAGTTGGTCGGGAAGCCGCGTCGTCAGATGCAGGCCCTTTTCGGCCAGTTTGCCCTGCAGCATCGAGGCGATGTTGGCGAGCAATTGCGCCACATTGATCGGCGCCGCCTCGAGCGCAAACTTGCCGGCCTCGATCTTCGACAGGTCGAGCACCGCGTTGATGATGTCGAGCAGGTGCTGGCTCGCCGTTTCCAGCTTGTCGAGACGATCGCGCTGCCGCTCGTCGAGGCCGCTCTTGCGCAGCATGTAGGCCATGCCGGTGATGGCATTGAGCGGCGTGCGGATCTCGTGCGACATATTGGCCAGGAAGGCGCTTTTCGCGACGTTGGCCGCCTCGGCGGCTTCCTTGGCCAGGCGCAGGTCGGCCGTTCGTTGCTCGACCAGGCGTTCGAGCTGCTGGTGGTGCTGCGCGAGCACCTCGGCGGCTTCCTTTTCCCGGGTGATGTCGTAGCAGAAACCGATATAGCCGAGGAAGTTGCCCTTGCTGTCGTAGCGTGGGTTGCCGTCGTCGCGGATCCAGCGGTATTCGCCGCCGCGATGACGCAGGCGATATTCCATGGAGAAGGGCAGGCGCTGCTCGAAATGCGCATCGTAGATGGCAAGGCAGCGTTCAAAATCGTCGGCATGCACGCCTTCCGCCCAGCCGCTACCCTGCTCCTGATACAGTGCCCGCCCGGTGAATTCCAGCCACGGCCGGTTGAAGTAGTCGCAGCCCTTGTCCAGTCCCGAAGTCCAGATCAGCGCGCTGCCACCATCGGCCAGGGTGCGGAAATACTGCTCGCTCTCGCGCAGGGCAGCTTCCGCCAGCTTGCGTTCGTTGATGTCGGCAATCACGCCGACCAGGCCGATCAGCTCGCCATCCAGCGTGAGCAGTCGGCGGCCGGTGAGATGCCCCCAGAACTGCGTATGGTCGCTGCGCCAGTACAGGCGTTCGAGATCGACCGAGTCGATGTTGCTGCCAAGGAGGGCAAGCATGCGGCCACGCCCGATTTCGCGCTCGCTGGGGTCGATCAGGGAAACGTATTCGGCACCGATCAGGTCGGCCCGCGGGGTCTGGAACATTTCGGCCATGCGCTCGTTGGCCCGGGTGATCCGGCCGGCCGGGTCGACCAGGAAGATGGCAACGCTGGAGGCCTGATAAATCTGTTCGAGCAAGGCCTCGTTGGCTTTCAGGTTGCGACTGTCGACCAGATGGCGCAACCAGAAGCGGTGGATCAGCCAGCCGGCAAAGAGCGTGACGAGCAGAAAGGCCGACAGGAACAGCACCGTCTTGCGCACCTCGCGCCACCAGGTGTTGAGGTAATCGTCCGGCGAAACGCCCAGCATGATGATGGCCGGCATGTTGCTGACGCGCTGATAGACGTAGCGCCGGTTTTCGCCGTCGGGCGCGGCTGGCGTATAAAACTCGCCGCGCTGCGTGTTGGCTTGCCAGGCCTGACGGAATTCCGGAGAGACACCGCGATCGCCGGTTTCTCCGGCGGCCCCTTCGACCGCCGGATAACGGGTGATCAGGCGCAGTTCGAGATCGCGGATGACGGCCGTGCCACGCTTGCCCAGATCGAGATTGGCAATCAGGCCGTAAAACCAGTCCACCGGTACGGCAGCGACAACCAGCCCGCCAAAACTGCCGTCCGGTAGCCGCCAGCTGCGCGTAAAGGGCAGCATGCCGCGGCCGGAGATGCGCCCGACGGCAATCGGCGCAGCGATGTACAGCTCGCTCGCGGCAGTCCCCCGTTGGCGGACGAAATACTCACGATCGGCATAGCTTGGCGGGCGCACCGGATCCACCCCCTTGCCCCAGCGCACCGTACCGGCCGCGTCGGTCACCCGAAAGGCGTCGACCTGAGGCAGGCGAGTCGACTGGATCTGTAGCAGGACGTTCAGTTCGGCATCGTCCAGGCGGCGGTGGCGGCTCTCGCGCGCCATGTAGTCGGCAATGTTGAGCAGCGCGAAATCGATCTGGCGCACCGATTCGGCCAGGTTGTTCTCGAGCAGGCCGGCCAGATTGCCGGTGTTGGCCCGCATCGATTCCTCGATGTGGGCACGGCCGTCACGCAGGTTCTGGATGGCCAGCGCGGTGACCAGCACATTGACCAGGACGATGACCACGAGCAGCCCGCGCCCGAAGGCCAGGCGTGCGAAGCCCGTCTTCCCTGCCGGCGCTGCCGGTATCTGGGCTGGCATCCTCGTCGTCTCCTCCGCGCTTTTCGTTATCCGCGCAGATTACACCCGTCGCAACGCTGGACGCCAGCCGTCCGGCTGGCCGGACGTGCCGATTCAGAAGCCGATCTTGCGCGTGCGCCCGCTGCGTGCCTGCTCGAAATCGCCGGCTTCCAGCCAGCTGCGGCCGGCCAGTTTGGCGGTACCGAAAGCGGCCAGCAGACGCTTCTTCATGTCGCGCGGCGGCAGGCTGGCCAGCCGTTCGAGCACCTCGTCTTCGGCCTGCGCCGGGAAACCCCAGTCGTGTTCGGCAACGCAGTCGCGGTAGAGCGTCCGGGCGATGGCCAGCGAGGCGTCGGCGTCGGGACGCGGCACTTCGTAGACGTTCATCCGGTTGAGGATCGGTTCGGGTATGCCGCGTTCGTCGTTGGCCGTCGTCACCCACAGGATGTGCGAGGCGTCGATGTCGATATCGACGAATTCGTCCTTGAAGGCCTTCGCCGTGTCGTGTTCAAGCAGGCTGTAGAGCGCGCCCATCGGATCGTAGCGGGCATCGCCGCCGGCCTTGTCTATCTCGTCGAGCACCACGATGGGATTGGCGTAGTCGCCATGCACCAAAGTGTGCGCCACCTTGCCCGGCTTGGCGTTGTTCCATTGTGCCGAGGCACCGGACAGCACCCAGCCGGCGGTGAGCGAACTCATCGAGACGAATTCGTGGCCGGTACCAAGCCGGGCCGCCAGTTCGCGCGCGAAATGGGTCTTGCCGATACCCGGTTCGCCGAGCAGCAGGATGGGCGTGAAGTGCATCGGTTCGTTGCCGGCCACCGACAGCGCCAGGTACTTGCGCAGGTCGTCGACGACTTCGCCGAAGTTCGGGCAGCTATCGTAGAGATCGTCGAGCATGTCGGTGCCGCTCGGCCGGATCAGGAAGCGGCCGCCACCGCGCTGCTTCATCTTCTCGTAGAGGGCGGCCAGCGCCTCGTTGCGGTTGCCGGTGGCGTCGTCCAGCGCGCGGTCGATCGCCGCGACGTCGTAGATGGTGCGCTCTTCGGCGACGGTGAGACGGATGTCGGTGCTTGCCATGATGACTTCCTCCTGACGCGACTGCAGTTGACTGCCTTAACGGGTGGACGATGGCCGGGGTTGAATCCGGCCACCCCGGTTTCAACAAGCATTTCCCGTTCCAGCCGGTTTGGGAAATAATGCGTTGCATCGCCCCCGACCGCAGGAACGCCATGGAACGCTTCACCATTTCGCTCGATGAATCGCTGGCCCGCCAGTTCGACGAACTGATCGCCGCCCGCGGCTACGTCAACCGCTCGGAAGCCGTCCGTGACCTGATCCGCGGCGCCATCGAGCACGACCGCCAGCAGGGCGAGCCGACCGGCCAGTGCGTCGCCAACCTGTCCTACGTCTATAACCATCACGAACGCGAACTGAGCGAGCGCCTGACCGGCCTGCAGCACGACCACCACGACCTGACGGTGGCGGCGATGCACGCTCACCTCGACCACGATCATTGTCTGGAATCCGTCATCCTCAAGGGCTCGACCGCGGCTGTCCGACAATTCGCCGACGCCATGATCGCCGAGCGCGGCGTGCGCCACGGCAAGCTCAACATCGTCGCCCTCGAGGCCGAATACCACCACGCCCACGACGCGCAGGGCAGCGACCATGTCCACTACCATCCCACCCGCTGACCCGCTGCTCGCCGCCACCGGCGAGCAGGCCTGGATCGAGGTGATCCAGAAGATGGACGAGGTCTACAACGACCTCCTCCAATACGAAGTGGCGCTCGAAGAAAAGAACGCCGCCCTCGAGGAGTCGCACCAGTTCATCGAAAGCGTGCTGGCGGCGATGTCGGACATCCTCATCGTCTGCGACCGCAACGGCGGCATCGTCGAGGTCAACCCGGCGCTCTGCCACCTTTCCGGCCGCTCGTCCGACGAACTGGTCAGCACGCCGGTGTTCAACCTCTTCGCCGACGAGACGGAACAGGCCAAGGCGCGCGACGCCTTCGCCCGCTACGCCCGCGACGGCCTGCACGACTGCGAGTTCTTCCTACGCGCCAGCGACGGTTCGACGGTGCCGGTGTCGATGAACTGCACGCCGCGCGTCTCGCAGACCGGCAAGCTGATGGGCGTCGTCGTCACCGGCCGGCCGGTCGGCGACCTGCGCAAGGCCTACCAGGCGCTACGCCAGGCGCACGAAGACCTGAAGCGGACGCAAGGGCAACTGCTGCACGCCGAGAAGATGGTTTCGCTCGGCCGCCTGGTCGCCGGCGTCGCCCACGAACTGAACAACCCGATCAGCTTCGTCCTGGGCAACGTGCTCTCGCTGCAACGCTACGCGACCCGCCTCGGCCGCTACCTCGACGCCGTGCACAGCAGCGGCGCCGGTAAGCACGACGGCCTGCCGGCCCTGCGCGAGGAGTTGCGCATCGATCGTGTCCTGGCCGACATGCCCAACCTGATCGACGGCATGATCGAGGGCGCCGAACGCACCCGCGACATCGTCGATGCGCTGAAGCGCTTCTCGGCGGTGGACAAGGCGGCGCCGGAAGAGGTCGACCTCAACGAGGTGATCGAGCGCTCGGTGCGCTGGGTGACGCGCAGCGGTCCGGGCCAGTTCGCGGTCGATCTCGACCTGCCGCCGGCCATGCACTGCCGCGGTTCGTCAGGGCAGTTGCAGCAGGTGGTGATGAACCTGGTGCAGAACGCCTGCGACGCCACGGCCGACCGCAGCAACGCCCGCCTGCGGATCAGCGGCACAATCGCCGAGCAGCAGATCGTCCTGCGTTTCGCCGACAACGGCCCCGGCATCCCGGAAGCCAACCTGGCGCACGTCTTCGAGCCCTTCTTCACGACCAAGCCGGTCGGCCAGGGCACCGGCCTCGGCCTGTCGATCAGCTACGGCATCGTCGAACGCCACGGCGGTCACCTGGAAGCCCACAACATCGCGGGCAGCGGGGCCGAATTCGTCCTCACGCTGCCCCGCCACTGACCCCGGCCGCGCTCAGTGGTTGCAGTCGTTGAGGAAGCTGAGCAGTTCCTCGCGCAGACGATAGTAGTCCGGGTGCTCGAGCAGCGTCTTGCGCGAACGCGGCCGCGGCAGGTCGACCTCGAGGATCTTGCCGACCTTGGCACGCGGTCCGTTGGTCATCATCACGACGCGGTCGGCGAGCAGGATCGCTTCGTCGACATCGTGCGTGATGACCATGGCGGTCAGTTGCTCGCGGCTCCAGACCTCCATCAGGACTTCCTGCAGGTCCCAGCGGGTCAGCGAATCGAGCATGCCGAACGGCTCGTCGAGCAGCAGCAGCTTGGGTGACAGGGCAAAGGCGCGGGCGATGCCGACCCGCTGCTTCATGCCGTTCGACAGATCGCCGGCCAGCTTGTCCATGCTGTCGGCCAGACCGACGCGAACCAGGAAGTGGCGGATGATGGCGTCGCGCTCGGCGGCCGTCGCATGCGGATAGACCTGCTCGACGCCGAGCGCCACGTTGCCGTAGGCGGTCAGCCAGGGAATCAGGCTGGGTGCCTGGAAGACGATGCCGCGATCTGGACCGGCCGAACTGATTTCGCGGTTGTCGAGCAGGGCGACACCTTCGCTGATGTCGTTGAGGCCGGCGATCATCGACAGGACGGTGGATTTGCCGCACCCCGAGTGGCCGATCACCGAGACGAACTCGCCCTTGCGGATGCGCAGGTCGAACTTTTCGACGACGGTGAGCGGTCCCTTCTTGGTCGAGTAGATCTTGGAGACCTGCGAGAACTCGACGTAACGATGGTAGTGCGGCAGGGTCTCGGCCGATTGCGGCTTGGCGCCGCCGACCGCCGGCCGTTGCCCCGCCACGTAATCGGCGCTGGTGTTGGGCAGGATGCCGGGCAGCGGAATCACGTTGTCGGACGCCGTTGCCTGGGCCGCCCCCATCTGCATCAGGTATTGCGTCACTTCCTTGCGCAGGCGCTTGAATTCGGGATCGTGGTTCATCGCCGAGCGGTCGCGCGGACGCGCCAGGTCGATCTCGAATTCCGGCCCGAAAGTGGCGCCGGGGCCGGGATTGAGCGGGATGATGCGGTCGGCCATGATGAGGCCTTCGTCCACATCGTTGGTGATCAGGATGACCGTCTTCCGCTCCTGTTCCCAGATGCGCAGGATTTCGTCCTGCAGGTTGGCGCGGGTCAGCGCGTCGAGCGCCGACAGCGGTTCGTCGAGGAGGAGGATTTCCGGGCTGGCCGCCAGCGCCCGCGCCACATTGACACGCTGGCGCATGCCGCCGGACAGCTCGGACGGCCGCCGTTCGATGGCGTGCGACAGGCTGACCATGTCGATGTACTTTTCGACCCGGGCCCGCCGCTCCGCCGCCGGCATGTCGGGGAAGACCTGATCGACGGCGAGCGCCACGTTCTGGCGCACGGTCATCCAGGGCATCAGCGAGTAGTTCTGGAAGACCACGCCGCGATCCGGCCCCGGCTCTGTCACCGCCTTGCCCTTGAGCTGGATCGACCCGGTATCGGGGGCGATCAGGCCGGCGATCATCGAAATCAGCGTCGTCTTGCCGCTGCCGGAGAAACCGACGATGGCGACGAATTCGCCTTCGCGGATGGTCAGGTTGATGTCCTTGAGAACCTCGTGCCGCTGCTTGCCCTCGCCGTAGGATTTGGCCACCCCGGAAATTTCGAGGAAGGCTGCCGCCGACGCCTGCGGCGCCGGTTCCTGCTTGATCGCTGCCAATGCCATGATGCGTGCTCCTCTTAGTGACCGACTTCGCCGAAGCTGACCAGTTGTTGCAGGGTGTTCATGACGCGATCGAGCATGAAGCCGACCAGACCGATGGTGAACACGGCGACCATGATGCGGCCGAGGGAATGCGAGCTGCCGTTCTGGAACTCATCCCAGACGAACTTGCCGAGGCCCGGGTTCTGGGCCAGCATTTCGGCGGCGATCAGCACCATCCAGCCCACCCCGAGGGAGAGGCGCAGACCGGTGAAGATCAGCTTGAGCGAGGACGGCAGGACGATCTTGGTGACCTTGGTCCAGGCCGACAGGCGCAGCACCTTGGAAACGTTGATCAGGTCCTTGTCGATCGACGCCACGCCGAGCGCGGTGTTGATCAGCGTCGGCCACAGCGAGCACAGGGTGACGGTGATGGCGGAGACGATGAAGGACTTCTCGAAGGTCGGGTTGTCGCTGACATAGACCGCGCTGACCACGATGGTGACGATCGGCAGCCAGGCCAGCGGCGACACCGGCCGGAAAATCTGGATCAGCGGGTTGAGCGCCGTCTGGAAGGTGCGCGACAGGCCGCACAGGATGCCGAGCGGAATGGCGACCAGGGTGCCGATGGCGAAACCGGTGAACACCGTGTACAGGCTGGTCACGATCTGGTCGAGGTAGGTCCGCTTGCCGGTCCAGGGGCGGATGCTGACTTCGGCGGTCGGGTCGGCGGCCAGGGTTTCCGCGTTGCGCTTTTCCTGCCGTTCGTAGAAAGCGACTTCCTTGGCCCGTTCGGCCTTGTGGTCCTCGATCAGGCCGAGCGCTTCCTCATAGACCGCAGCCGGTCCCGGAATCTCGCCGAGGCTGGTCTGCACGCCGGAAGCCAGCCCGTTCCAGGCGGCCAGGAAGATGCCCAGGGCGAGCAGGGGGACGCCGATCTGGAGGAGGATTTCCCGCACCTGGCCGCGCGGATCGTCGCCGGCCGCCATGCGCAGGAAGGGGACAAACCAGGTCAGCCCGATTTGCTGGAAGAAGTTGGCGAGTTTGATGAGCATGTCGTTCACCTTTGTTCGGAATCGGCGCGCCAGGCGCGCACGGTTGCGGGGGCTTGGCGGTCGCCGGCCGGAGACAGGCCGGCGACCGGGCAAAGCCGCTTACTTGACCTGGTCCTTGCCCTTGAGGCCGATCTTCAGGCTGTCGATGTAGGCGTTCGGCTTGGAACCGTCATATGGCACGCCGTCGATGAAGTCGTTCTGCACCGGCTTGAAGCCCGTCTCCTTGGCGAAATCGGGGAAGTCGGCGGCCTTCATCTTGCCTTCGGCGATCAGCTCCTTGGCAGCGGTGGCGTAGATGTCCGGGCGATAGACCTTCTTCGCCATGTCCTTGTACCAGCTGTCCGGCTTGAATTCCGGAATCTGGCCCCAGCGGCGCATCTGGGTCAGGTACCAGATGGCGTCCGAGTAGTAGGGATAGGTCGCGTTGTAGCGGAAGAAGACGTTGAAATCCGGCACCTTGCGCACATCGCCCTTCTCGTACTCGAAGGTACCGGTCATGCTGTTGGCGATGACCTTGTAGTCGGCACCGACGTAGTTGGACTTGGCGATCATCTTGGCCGCTTCCTGGCGGTTCTTGTTGTTCTCCGCGTCCAGCCAGTAAGCAGCGCGGATCAGCGCCTTGACCACGGCCTTGTGGGTGTTCGGATACTTGTCGTTCCAGGACTGGGTGACGCCGAAGACCTTTTCCGGGTTGTTCTTCTGGATTTCGTAGTCGGTGATCACCGGTGCGCCGATGCCCTTGAACACGGCCTGCTGGTTCCACGGCTCGCCGACGCAGTAACCGTCGATGGTGCCGGCTTCCATGGTGGCCGGCATCTGCGGCGGCGGCGTCACCGAGAGCTGGACGTCGGCACCGATGGTGCCGGCGGTGTCGCCCTTGAGCGGCGCGTAGTAGCCGGGATTCATGCCGCCCGAAGCCAGCCAGTAGCGCAGTTCGTAGTTATGGGTGGACACCGGGAAGACCATGCCCATCTTGAAGGCCTTGCCTTCCTTGCGGTAATCGTCGACCACGGCCTTCAGGTATTGCGCCTTGACCGGATGCGCCGGCTTGCCGTCGGCGCCCTTGGGCAGCTTGGCCTTCAGCTTTTCCATGACGGCGTTCGACACGGTGATCGCGTTGCCGTTGAGGTCCATGCTGAAAGCGGTGATGACGTCGGCCTTGGTGCCGTAGCCGATACTGGCGCCGATCGGCTGGCCGGCCAGCATGTGGGCGCCGTCGAGCTCACCGGAAATCACGCGGTCGAGCAGGACTTTCCAGTTGGCCTGGGCTTCCAGCGTGACGAACAGGCCTTCGTCCTCGAAATAGCCTTTTTCGTAGGCAACGGCCAGCGGCACCATGTCGGTCAGCTTGATGAAGCCGAATTTCAGGTCCGCCTTTTCGATCTTGCCGGCGGCGTGAGCCTGGACGACGGCGAATTGCGCCGCGATGGCTGCGGTCATCAGGGCGGCACGGACCATTTTCCGGCCGACGGAGAATTGCGGCTTGCTGCGGTTTTCCTGGCTCATTTTGTAGACTCCTGAAAAAAAAATCCCAAAAAAAAGGCGCCCTCGTAGCGAAACCTGGTTTCGCTCTCGAGGACGCCGTTGTCCCAGCATGACGACCCTGCCTTGGGCCAAGCATGCTCGCGATTGCCGTTCCTGCTTGCAGCGACTCCACCGTTGGAGCGCTGCGACTTCGGAATTGCCGGCAATGCGCAGTTGCTTTTAACTTAGCAACCACCGTGCCACAAAAATCAACATCGTTAAATCAACAACTTAAAACCAACACACCGGTCAAATCGCTTATTGCAGCGCACCATTAGATGACTTTTGCACTGCCGTTTGCCCCTGATCGGTGCGCCTTGTCTGGCTTACCCAAGCACCTGCTGCCCGGCCGCATCCCGTCCGGCACGAACCGCATCGACACGTGCTGCGCCGGACACTTCATCGGCCAGCGACGGCAACTCGATGATGCGGATGGCTACGCCCGCCGCGCGCAAGGCAGGCATGGCTTCGCGCAGCTGTTGCTGCCCGTCGCTCCCGGCCAACAAATGAACCACCCGCTCGCCCTCCGTCGCCGCGATCAGCATCAAGCGATTGATGAAACTGCGCGGTGCCGCCGGACGACCGCCCGGACGCCCAAGCTGGACGATGCGGGCGTGCGCCGGCACCAGGCGGAGCAGGGAGTCGTCGATCTCGTCGCCGGCCAGCACGAGGCTGGCGTCGATCAGGGCATGCGCGGCCGCCTCGGCCAGGCCGTCGACACCGCGGGCGTCGGCGTGGACGAAAGTGACCAGTCCGTGTTCCGCCGCGGCGCCGTTCCACCCGGTTTGCGGCATGGCGCTCATGCCGCCACCTCGCTGGCCGCCAGCATCCGCCGCACTTCCGGCACGCAGGAACCGCAGGAAGTGCCGCACTTGAGCGTTGCCTTGAGTTGTTCCAGGCTGCGCTGGCCGGCGGCAATGCCGGCGTGGATCTCGTTTTCCGAGACATTGAGGCAGTTGCAGACGATGCGGCCGCGCCCTTCGCCACCGGCCGGCGGTGTCGCCGAGGGCAGGAAGACCCAGGGATCGAGCCCGCCGATCGCGTCGCCGCCGGTCATGTGTTCGAGCAACCAGGGCAGGGCGGCAATTTCGCCGGCGAACAGGACGCCGGCCAGACGGCGCACCGTCCCGACATTCTCGAAGCGGGCGCGCTTCTCGATGCGCCGGGCCGGATCGCAGAGAACTCGGCAACGTTCGGCCGGCAGCTCGAGCAGCTCGGCCAGCCGCTCGATTTCGGCTTGCGCCAGCGCCTGAGCGCGCGCCAGACGCAGGATCAGCACTGGCGATTCGCGCCCGCCCAGGGTCAGGCTGGCGTAGGGCTGATCGGCGAGCAACGGGGCCAGCTGGCGCCGCCAGGCGAGCAGGCGTTCGCCGGCCGCCGCCTCGTCCAGTCCGGGACAGGCGCGGACGATGGCCAGTTGCCACGGCAGGCTGACCGGCGTGATTTGCACCGCGGCATGCTTGAGCGCCGGCTGGCCGCTGAGCGGATCGAGCTCCTGCAGGGTGTGCAGGTTGGCGCCGGGATGCGACAGGTTGGCCGAGCCCCAGTGCATGGCGAGATAGACGCCGCCCGGTGCCAGCTCGTCGCTGGCCGCCACTGGCAGCACGGTGTCGCCGCGGCGCGAGCGGAGACTGACCAGATCGCCGTCGGCCAGGCCACGTTGCGCCATGTCGTCCGGATGCATCTGCAGGCGCGCTTCCGCTTCGTGGGCGTAGAGGCGGCCGCTGCGGCCGGTGCGGCTCATGCCGTGCCACTGGTCGCGCAGGCGGCCGGTGTTGAGGCGTAGCGGGTAGGCGGCATCCGGCGTTTCACCGTTCAGGCGCAGTTCGATCGGCGCGAAACGCGCCCGGCCGCTCGCCGTCGGGAAAACACCGTCGCCGTAGAGGCGCGCTTTGCCGCTGCCCTGAGCCGCAGCGTAGGGCCACTGTACCGCCCCCTGCTCGAGGCGCGCATAGTCCAGGCCGGCGATGTCGAGATCGCGGCCGCGCGTGCTGCGCGCGTGTTCGGCAAACACGGCGGCGGGCGACGGGAAGTCGAACAGGCGCGCGGCGTCCGGACGGTCGAGCTGGCGGCCCAGGGCAAGGGCGAAATCGCGCGCGATGCGCCAGTCGGCGCGGGCTTCGCCGGGCGCCGCAACGGCGGCCCGGACGCGGGTGATGCGGCGCTCGGAATTGGTCACCGTGCCGTCCTTCTCGCCCCAGGTGGCGGCCGGCAGCAGGAGGTCGGCGTGACTGCAGGTATCGGTATCGGCGAAGGCGTCCTGGACGACGACGAAGGGACAGGCGGCGAGCGCTTCGCGCACGCGTTGCTGGTCGGGCAGCGAATGCGCCGGGTTGGTACAGGCAATCCACAGCGCCTTGATCTCGCCGCGCCGTACCGCCTCGAACAAGGGCACCGCCATCAGGCCGGGTTGTGCCGGGATCGCCGGAATGCCCCAGAAGGCGGCCATTTCGGCCCGGTCGGCCGGGTTCTTCAGATCGCGGTGCGCCGACAGCAGGTTGGCCATGGCGCCGACTTCGCGCCCGCCCATGGCGTTCGGCTGGCCGGTCAGCGAGAACGGGCCCATGCCCGGCCGGCCGATCTTGCCGGTGGCCAGATGCAGATGGATCAGCGCCGCCGAATTGGCCGTGCCATGCCCCGACTGGTTCAGCCCCTGGCACCAGAACGACAGCGGCGCCGCCGCCTGGCCGAACCAGCGCGCCGCCTGCACGATGTCGGCAGCCGGCACCTGGCAGACGCTGGCGGCGACCTCGGGCGTCACCGTGCCCAACTGCTCGAGCAATTCGGCGTAGCCTTCGGTGTGGTCGGCGATGTAGTCCGCGTCGACCAGCCCTTCGACGGCCAGCACCTGCAGCATGGCGGCGAACAGGTAGAGGTCGGTGCCCGGCGCGATCTGCAGGTGCAGGTCGGCCATTGCCGCGGTATCGGTACGGCGCGGATCGACGACGACGATCTTCAGCTCGGGCCGCGCCTCGCGCGCCGCCTCAATGCGGCGGAACAGAATGGGATGGGCGAACGCCGTGTTGGCGCCGCTGATGAAAAGCAGGTCGGCGAGATCGATGTCCTCGTAGCAACAGGGCACGCTGTCCATGCCCAGTGTCGCCTTGTAGCCGGCGACGGCCGACGACATGCAGAGGCGGGAGTTGGAATCGATGTTGTTGGTGCCAACCAGCGTGCGCGCCAGCTTGTTGAAGACGTAGTAGTCCTCGGTCAGCAACTGGCCGGAAATGTAGAAGGCCACCGAATCCGGGCCGTGCGCGCGGATCGTCTCGGCGAAACGGCGGGCCGCCTGGTCGAGCGCCTCGTCCCAACCCAGCGCCTGCAGCGGCGCGGCGCGCTGCGCGCGCCACAGCGGCTGGACGAGGCGGCCGTCGAGCTGGACGGTCCGGTGCAGGTTGGCGCCCTTGGTGCACAACTTGCCGAAGTTGGCCGGGTGATCCGGGTCGCCACGCACGCCGGTGATGCGGCCGGCGCTGTGGCTGATGACGACGCCGCAGCCGGTGCCGCAGTAGGGGCAGGTGGAGCGGGTTTCCTGTTGCGCTTCTTGGTGCATTTCCAGAGTCATGCGATTCTCCATCGATCCGTTGCCGCTCAGCCCTGGCCGCCGGCCGCCAGTTGCGACTCGGCGTGGGCCTGACCAAACAGCAGGTGATCGCGCAGCGGGCCGATCTCGGCGGCCGAGCGGACCAGGCCGAAATACCAGCCGCCCTCGGCGGCATCGCCGTAGAGCACGGCACCGCGCAGGCGGCCGTCGCGCACGATCAGTTTCTTGTACTGGTTGGCCGGGCGGTCGACCAGAACGATGGTTTCGTCGTCCGGGCCCGCGCTGAAATCGCCGGCCGAAAAGACGTCGATGCCGGTGACTTTCAGCTTGGTCGAGGTCACCGAGCCGCTGTAGGCGGCGCTCGAGGCGCCCGCCAGATGCGCGGCGCAGACCTGGGCCTGTTCGAAGAGCGGCGCCACCAAACCGTACACCGTGCCGCGATGGCTGACGCATTCGCCGACCGCGCTGATCGACGGGTCGCTGGTGGTCAGCGTGTCATCGACGACGATGGCGCGCTGGCATTCGATCCCGGCGGCCTGGGCGAGGGCGATGTTGGGACGCACGCCGGCCGCCAGGACGACAAGGTCGGCCGGAATTTCCTCGCCGCCGGCGAAGGCCACCGCCGCCACCCGGCCGTCGGCGCCGGGGCGGATCGCCGCCGTCTGGCGGCCGAGCAGGAAGCGCATGCCCTTGGCCTCCAGTGTCGTCTGCAGCATCTCCGCCGCCTGGCGGTCGAGCTGGCGCTCCATGATCCACTGGCCGAGATGCACGACGCTCACCTGCATGCCGCGCCGCGCCAGGCCGTTGGCCGCTTCCAGACCGAGCACGCCGCCGCCGATCACCACCGCGTGGCGGCCGTGCTGCGTCGCGGTGATCATCGCTTCGGTATCGGCAATATCGCGATAGCCGATCACGCCGGGCAGGTCGTTGCCCGGCACCGGCGGCCGGAACGGCGACGAACCGGTGGCGATCAGCAGCTGGTCATAGGCCGCGACCTTGCCGCAATCGGTGTGCACCGTGCGCGTCTGACGGTCGATCCGCGTCACCTGGCAGCCGGCGTGCAGGACGATGCCGTGTTCGGCGTACCAGGCCAGCGGGTTGAGCACGATGTCGGCGACTTCCATCTCGCCGGCCAACACCGGCGAGAGCAGTACCCGGTTGTAGTTGCCGTGCGGCTCGGCGCCGAACACCGTGATCTCGTAGCGCTCGGGCGCCAGCTTGAGCAGCTCCTCGAGGGTCCGGACGCCGGCCATGCCGTTGCCGATGAGAACCAGTCTTTCCTTGGCCATCTGCCGCTCCTCAAGCCGCCAGGCGCAACGCCACGTCGCGGCAGGCCGCCAGATCGACCACCGGACCGACGACGATAAGCGCCGGCGCCGGCAGGGCCGCGGCTTCCACCGCCGCCGCGACGTCGTCGAGGCGGGCCAGCACTTCGCGCTGGGTCGGCTGGCAACCGCGGGCGATCACCGCCACCGGCGTGCTCGGCGCCAGACCGCCGCCGATCAGCGCTGCCGAGATTTCCGGCAGCAGGGCGAGACCCATGTAGACGACGAGCGTCGTCCCGATTTTGGCCAGCGCCGCCCAGTCCGGCGCCGGACTGCCCTGGGTGCCGGCGCGCGCCGTGACGAAGGTGACACCGGCGGCCAGCCCGCGATGCGTGACCGGAATGCCGAGCGTTGCCGGTACCGCGATGCCGGCGGTGAGTCCGCTGACCACCTCGACGTGATGCCCGGCGCCGCGCAGACGCAGCATTTCCTCGCCGCCGCGCCCGAACAGGAAGGGATCGCCGCCCTTTAGGCGGACCACGCAATAGCCCTGGCGGGCGTAGCGCAGCATCAGGCGCTCGATGAATTCCTGCGGCGTCGAGGCGCGGCCGCCGCGCTTGCCGACGTGCAGGATGCGCGCCTGCGGCCGGACCAGCGCCAGCACCTCGGCCGACACCAGATCGTCGGCCAGCACGACCTCGGCTTCCTGCGCCAGAATGCGCGCCGCGCGCAGCGTCAGCAAATCGGCCGCACCCGGCCCGGCACCCACGAGATAGACAGTCGCCATGGCGTTCTCCCGGAAAAATCGAAACAAAAAAAGGCGTCCATTCCCCAGCCAGATGGTCTGACCGGGAAATGGACGCCGTTGTCCATGTCGCGCCGCAGTGCCGTCGTCGGCAAGGCGTCGCGGGTAATTCGGTGTCCGCCATCATCGGTAGCGGACGTCAGTTCATTAGCAACTCATATGCCATCGCCGGCAATGGCGCCCATCCCGGCCCGCCAGAAACGGTGGAAATCACCAGCCGGCGGGGCATGCCGGCCGTTGCGGCCGGCCTTTGGCGGTCCCGCCGCCTCAGCCACCCGGCGCGCCGCAACGGCACTCGGCGGGTGCAGCCAGCGCCCGAGCCTCACCGAATCGGTGCGCCGTGCTGCTTCAGGTCGCCGAATGCCAGCCGAAGGCAAGCACGATGGCGAGCAGGGCCAGCCCGGCGCTGAGCAGCTTCCAGAAACGCAGCGGATCGCGTTCGAGCAGGGGCAGGCGGCGCGTGCTGAGAAATTGCGGCCCGGGTTGCTGCAAGTCGCGGACGAACTCGCTGAGCGCCTCCTGGCGGCGTCGCGGGTCGACGTGCAGGGCCTTGCCCAGCACGGCGTCGACCCAGGCCGGCAGATCGGGGCGGAAGCTGGCCAGCGGCTGCCGGCGCAGACGGCGTGCCTCGGGCGCCGTGCGGACGCGTGCCGCGGCCAGCCCGTAAGGCAGTTCGCCACTCAACATGCGGTAGGCGATGGCGGCCAGCGCGTAAAGGTCGGCGGCCGGGGTCGCCGGCTCGCCGGTCAGGCATTCCGGCGCCAGATACTGCACGGTGCCCGGCGGCGCGGCCTCGTCGGCCTGCCCGGCTTCGGCCAGACCGCCAACCTGGACGCTGGCCAGGTCGATCAGGCGGACCGTGCCGCTGGCGTCGATCATCACGTTTTCCGGACGCAGGTCGCGGTGCAGGATGTCGCGACTGTGCAGCGCCTGGATACCCTGCGCCAGTTGGACGACGATGCCGCGCACCACGTCGAGCGGCGGCTGCGGATGGTCGACCATCCACTGCGCCAGGGTCTGGCCGGCGATGTACTCCATTGCCACATAGAGCGACTGGCGCGGCCGCGTTCCCGGCCAGGCCTTGATCACGTGCGGGCTGTCGACGCGCCGCGCCACCCACTCCTCGAGCACGAAGCCGTCGAGATAGGCGGCGTTCTCCCGCAGATCGGTGGACGGCAGCTTGAGCACGACCGGCGTCCGGCTGGCCTCATCCTCGGCCAGATAGACATGGCTGCGCGCGCTGACCTGCAGCTCGCGGACGATGCTGAAGCCTTCGAAGCTCATCCCCGGCCGCACCGGCGGCGGCAGCGGCAAGGCCTGGCGTTGCGCCCGCAACAGGTCGGCTGCGGTGGGCGGCAGGGCGTCAATACGCAGCAACTGGACGGTGGCATCGTCGCGACTGCCGGCCGCCCGTGCCGCTTCGACCAGACTGGCGGCAACGGCATCGAGCGCGTCGCCATGCTGATCCAGTGCGGCGTGCACGCGGGCGGCGTCGAGAAATTCGTGCGCCCCGTCGGTCGCCAGCAGGTAGATCTCGCCCGGCTCGGCATCCCAGCAGCGGTAGTCGATCTCGACATGGCTGCCGACGCCAAGCGCCCGGGCGAGGTAGCTCCCGGCGTCGTGCCGGACGCGGTGGTCTTCGCTCAACTGTTCCAGCGCCTGCGCGTGCAGGCGGTAGACGCGCGCATCGCCAACGTGCAGCAGGTGCAGTTGGCGAGCTTTCAGGATCAGCGCGCTGAAGGTGCAGACGTAGCCGCTATCGCGGTCGAAACGACCAGCGCCGTGCATGGTCTGGCTGTACAGCCAGGCATTGACGGCATCGAGCACGCGCTGCGCCGAGCGACGGACGGTCCACGCCTCGGCGGTGGCGTAATAGTCGTCGAGGAAACTGCGCACCGCCGTCTGGCTGGCGATATGGCCGACCCGGCTTGAACTGATCCCGTCGGCGATGGCCAGGGCGATGCCCTTGGCGGCCAGCAGGTGGCCGCCGGGTAGCAGCGCGCCGTGGAAATCCTGATTGACCGGATGCTCGCCGGCCAGCGAGTGCTGGCCGAGCGAGACACGCGGTCCGCTCTCAGGCGATGGCACGCTTCGGCGCCGTCTTGTAGTGCGTCGAGTAGAGCGTGGCGCCGACGAAGGTCAGGCCGCCGACCAGGTTGCCGAGCACGGTCGGGATTTCGTTCCAGATCAGGTAGTCCATGATCGTGAAGTTGCCGCCGAGCATCAGGCCGGACGGGAACAGGTACATGTTCACGATGCTGTGCTCGAAACCCATGTAGAAGAAGACCAGGATCGGCATCCACATGGCGATCACCTTGCCCGACACCGAGGTCGACATCATCGCCGCGACGACGCCGGTCGACACCATCCAGTTGCACATCACGGCGCGCACGAACAGCGTCAGCATGCCGGCGGCACCGTGCGCGGCGTAACCGACGGTGCGGCCTTCGCCGATATGGCCGATCTTCTGGCCGATGGCGTTGGGCGCTTCGGAAAAGCCGCTGGTGAAGATGATCGCCATGAACACGGCGACGGTCATCGCGCCGGCGAAGTTGCCGCAGAAGACCAGAGACCAGTTACGCATGACGCCGTTCCAGGTAGCGCCCGGGCGCTTGTCGAGCACGGCGAGCGGAGCCAGCGTGAACACCCCGGTCAGCAAGTCGAAGCCGAGCAGATAGAGCATGCAGAAGCCGACCGGGAAGAGCAGCGCGCCGATCAGCGGGTTGCCGGTGTTGACCGTGACCGACACGGCGAAGGCGGCGGCCAGCGCGAGGATGGCGCCGGCCATGTAGGAACGGATCAGGGTGTCGCGGGTGGACATCAGGAGTTTGGATTCGCCAGCGTCGATCATCTTCGTGACGAATTCGGCAGGAGCAAGGTAGGCCATGGTATTTACCTCTTGTGAAGGATCAGGAAAGGGAAACGGAGACGAGACCGTCGTGCACCTGCACCGGGTAGGTGCGGACCGAATGTTCCGGGGATTCCAGACATTCGCCGGTACGCAGGTCGAAATGGTTCTTGTAGAGCGGCGAGGCAACGACCAGGTGGTCGCCGAGATTGCCGGTCAGGCCGCGCGACAGGACGCTCGCCCCGGAGCGCGGGTCGATGTTGTCGATGGCGAACAGTTGATCGTCGGCGACGCGGAAGACGGCAACGTGCCGCGCGTCGAGCAGGGCGCAGACGCCGGTGCCGGGCAGGATGTCGGCGATGCCGCAGACCGGCAGCCAGAGGGGTTCGTGGGCTTTCATGGGGGTTTCTCCCGCTGCTTCAGGCGAGTGCCGCGCATTCGTCGGCGCGCGCCGGCCGCTTCTGGCCGCGCTCGTCGACGAAAACGATCGCGGGATCGGCCTGTTCGTCGTTGATGAAGGTACGGAAACGCTTGCGGACATCGGGGTCGCTGACCGCCGTCTTCCACTCGCACTGGTAGGTATCGACCACGTGCTGCATCTGCGCTTCCAGTTCGTCACAGAGGCCGAGCGTGTCGTCGAGCAGCACCGACTTCAGGTAGTCGAGCCCGCCTTCCAGGCTTTCGCGCCAGGTGCTGGTACGCTGCAGGCGGTCGGCGGTACGCACGTAGAACATCAGGAAGCGGTCGATCAGGCGGATCAGCGTCGCCTTGTCGAGGTCGGCGGCGAGCAGTTCGGCGTGGCGCGGCTTCATGCCACCGTTGCCGCAAACGTAGAGGTTCCAGCCGCGTTCGGTGGCGATCACGCCGATATCCTTGCCCTGCGCCTCGGCGCACTCGCGGGTGCAGCCGGAGACGCCGAACTTGATCTTGTGCGGCGCGCGCAGGCCCTTGTAGCGGTGTTCCAGTTCGACGGCGAGGCCGACCGAGTCATCGACGCCGTAGCGGCACCAGGTGCTGCCGACGCAGGACTTCACGGTGCGCAGCGACTTGCCGTAGGCGTGACCGGATTCGAAACCGGCAGCGATCAGTTCTTCCCAGATCAGCGGCAACTGCTCGACGCGGGCGCCGAACAGGTCGACACGCTGGCCGCCGGTGACCTTGGTGTACAGGCCGTACTTCTTGGCCACCTGGCCGACCGCGATCAGCCCGTCCGGCGTCACCTCGCCGCCCGGCATGCGCGGCACCACGGAGTAGGTGCCGTTCTTCTGGATGTTGCCGAGGAAGTAGTCGTTGCTGTCCTGCAGGCTGGCCAGCTCGCCCTGCAGCACGAAATCGTTCCAGCACGAAGCGAAGATCGACGCCGCAGTCGGCTTGCAGATGTCGCAGCCCATGCCCTTGCCGTACTTCTCCAGCAAGTCGGCAAAGCTGCGGATGTTGCCGACGCGAATCAGGTGGAACAACTCCTGACGGGAATAGGGGAAGTGCTCGCACAGGTGGTTGTTGACCGTCATGCCGCGCCGCGCCATTTCCGCCTTCATGATCTGCGTCACCAGTGGCACACAACCGCCGCAGGTGGCGCCGGCCTTGGTGCAGGCCTTGATCTGGCCGATCGTCGTCGCTCCGTCAGCTACGGCGGCGGCAATCTGCCCCTTGCTGACGTTGTTGCAGGAACAGATCTGCGCGCTGTCGGGTAGGGCGTCCGGGCCGAGGCCGGGCTTGGCCTTGCCGTCGCCGGCCGGCAGGATCAGGAATTCCGGATCGGCCGGCAGGGCGATGCCGTTCAGCGCCATCTGCAGCAGCGTGCCGTATTCGTCGGCGTTGCCGACCAGCACCGCGCCGAGCAGGCGCTTGCCGTCGCCGCTGACGACGATCTTCTTGTAGATCTGCTTGCATTCGTCGACATAGCGGAAGCTGCGGCAGCCGGCCGTGCGGCCGTGCGCGTCGCCGATGCTGGCGACGTCGACGCCCATCAGCTTGAGCTTGGTGCTCATGTCGGCGCCGGTAAAGGCGGCGCTCGCCTCGCCGGCCAGATGGCGGGCGGCAATGCGGGCCATCTCGTAACCCGGCGCGACCAGGCCGAACAACTGGTCTTTCCAGGCGGCGCATTCGCCGATCGCGTAGATGTCGGGGTCGCTCGTCCGGCAGTGGTCGTCGATGGCGATGCCGCCGCGGGCGCCGACCGCCAGTGCGTTTTCGCGTGCCAGTTCGTCGCGCGGCCGGATGCCGGCGGAGAAGACGATCATGTCGGCCTCCAGATGGGTGCCGTCGCTGAACACCATGCGATGGCGCGCCGTCGCGCCGTCGCGGATGTCGACCGTGTTGCGCTCGGTGTGGACCTTGACGCCGAGCGCCTCGATCTTGCCTCGCAGGATGCGCCCGCCGTCGTCGTCCACCTGCACCGCCATCAGGCGCGGCGCGTATTCGACGACATGCGTCTGCAGGCCGAGGTCGCGCAGCGCCTTGGCGCATTCGAGGCCGAGCAGGCCGCCGCCGACGACGATGCCGCTGCGCGAGACGGCGCCCGAGGCACGCATCGCCTCGAGGTCGTCGAGCGTCCGGTAGACGAAGCTGTGGGGGCGGTCATTGCCCTTGAGCAGCGGAACGAAGGGATAGGAGCCGGTGGCCAGCACCAGCTTGTCGTAGGCGAGGATCTCGCCGTCCGCCGTGCTCACCGTGCGCGCCCGGCGGTCGATGGCGACGGCCCGGCTGCCCAGACGCAGCGTGAAACCGCTGGCCGGGAAGAAGCCGGGAGCGACCAGCGACAGGTCTTCGGCGGTCTTGCCGGCGAAGAATTCGGAGAGGTGGACGCGGTCGTAGGCGGCGCGGCTTTCCTCGCCCAGCACGGTGACTTCCGCGCCGGGCAGGCCAAGCTGATGCAGTTCCTCGAGAAACTTGTGGCCAACCATGCCGTGGCCGATGACTATGATCTTCATGTCGGTATCACTCTCTCGCTTCGGCGGAGACTCCGTGATACCCCGGCGACGGCACTGAAGCCCGTCGCCTGCATGGAAGCCCCCGCGTTACGCGGTTATGTCGGTCTGAAATGACGGCAGGCGCAACTGGGGTTGCGGCTACCGGATCCCACCGTCATTGGCGGAGGCTGTTGCCCGATGCAGCATTGCACGCGGGCAGGGAGTGATTAGCAGCTTGCATGCCAGAACCGGTGTTTCACCAAAGGACAAGGCTTTCCGGCTTTGCGGCGGGTCGCCGCCGGGAATTTTCTGCACCAGGCCTGTGCGTCGTCCGCCAAATTGGTGCCGAAAACCTCGACCTAACGCTCCAGCCCGGCCTGACCCGGCAGCAAACCGGCGACGCCGAGCAGCGCTTCGGCAACGTCGGCCAGGCGCCGATTCTGGTTCATCGCGTTCTGGCGCAGCAAGCGGTAGGCGGCCGCCTCGTCGAGGCCCTGCGTCGCCATCAGGATGCCCTTGGCGCGCTCGATCAGCTTGCGCTCCTCGAGATTGGCACGCACCGTCGCCAGTTCGTCGGTCAGCGTCTGCAGGCGCTGCGACTGCGACTGCAGCATGTCGACCACCGCCTGCGTCAGGTGCGGCCCGATGCCGTCGCCGGCAGCGGCGACGGGCCCGCCGATACCGGCGGCGAACGCTGCCTGCGGCGGCAGCGGGAGCGATCCGCGAAGTTCCGACAAACGTTGCTGCTGGTCGGCGCTGTCGCGCTGCAACTGCTCGATGCGCTGCCGGCAGAGCCCCTGCAGCAGGCCGGCGAGATGGTTCTCGACCCGATGCAGTTCGTCCATCCGCGCCGAGCAGCAGGTATACCACTCGTCCGCCAGCGCGCTGTCGAGCGGCCGCCCAAGCCCGGACAGCAGCTTGCGGCGCAGCCGTTCGAGCGAGGACAGCGGCAGCAGCGATTGCAGGGCGCGCCACTCGGCGCCCAGTTCGTCGCAGAAGGCGACGAAATGCCGGAAGGAGTTTTCCTGCATCTCGATCAGGTATTCGATGGCCTGCACCTCGGCTTCGCCGATCCGGCCGGCGGCGAAGGCGGCGGCACCGGTGGCGCGCTCGCGGCCGGCCGACTCCTTGCCCTGCATCAGGTGGAAGAGGGCGATCAGCAGGCGCGAGATGGCCGGATCAATGGCGACGTCGGCGGCTTCGAACACCAGGGCGAGCAGGGCGGCGACCAACTGGCTGTACTGCTCGCTCGCCTGCGCCGGCGTCAGCGTCAGCGCGGCGACGCCGCGGCGGATCTCCGGCAGGCCGGCCAGCGCCTGCAGGGCGATCGCCACCCGGGTATAGAAGCGGGCGCCGCCGCTCATGCCGTCCTGGCTTTCGCGCCGCTCCAGCCAGGCGTCGAGCAGCAGCATCGCCTGGTCGCTGGCGGCCACGCGCTGCGCCCGCAACTCGGCGAAGCGGCGGCCGTCCGAAGCGAGGAAGAGATTCGAGCTGCCGCGCTCCTGCTGCAGGTGATGCACCAGTTCGCTCGCCGCCAGCACCAGATCGCAGGTGCGCGCCAGGTTTTCCAGTTCGCTTTCTTCGCTGCGCCGTGCGGCCGCCAGGTAATTCAAGACGCTGTTCATTGCATATTCCAGGGGGTCGATCGCGGCAGCGCCCGATCGCGTGCCGCCTTCATGATCTAGCAAGATACAAACCAGAGTGCGAGATCCGCTTCGCCTCACTCCCCGGAGAGGGCGCCCCGACAAACGACGGCGGATAGGTATCTTCCACAAGAAAGGAAAGCAAGCTTCCACTTCCGCCCGCAAATCGCCCCGGAATCGCCACGGTGGGCAATACGTTCAATGACTTATTGCCTGGGCACGGAACTTGTATGAAGATATTAACTTCTTTCATACACACCACCCATCATGCGCCGCACGCTCTCCCTGCTGCTCTGCCTGACCTCTTCGGCCAGCTTTGCCCACGACCTGTGGTTCGCCCCCGAAGGCAACGACTACCTGCTGCTGCAGGGGCACCGCCATTCCGGCCACGCCGGTGCCGATACCATCGACTACGATGGCCGCAAGGTCAGCGGCGCGCTGTGCCTCGATGGCACGGGCAAAGCGCGCCCGGCCACGCCATCGCCCAGCGCCCCGGTGCGTTTCGCCGGTCCCTGCGCGGTGCTGCAGGCGGATTACGTTTCCGGCTACTGGACCAAGACGGCCTGGGAAACGAAGAACATCCCGAAAACCGGGATCGCCGGCGTGCTTCGTAGCTGGCATTCGGCCGAATCGGTGAAGCGCATCGGCCAGTGGATTCCCGCCGCCGGCAAGCCGCTCGGTCGCGGCCTGGAAATCACGCCGCTGCGCGATCCGCTGCCACTGCAGCCGGGCGACAAGCTCACCGTGCTGGTCAGCGACGACGGCAGGCCGGTGGCCGGCCTGCCGGTCGCCTACGGCGACGATACCCGCGGCGTCAGCGACGGCGAAGGCAAGATCGCCATCCGCCTGCGCCATGGCGGCTCCCAGCTGATCACGACGACGCTGGAGACGCCGCTCACCGACGGCAAGGCCGACCGTTCGCTACGCAGCGCGACGCTGCAGTTCGAGATCGCGCCATGAAGTGGCTGCCCCTACTCGCATTGTTCGCCGCCGCGACGGCAACGGCCCACGAAATCCGGCTCGATGTTAGCGGGTCGAGCGCGACGGTGATCACGCTGCACTACGCCGACGGCCAGCCCTTCGCCTTCGAGGCCTACGAAATCTACCCGGCCGGCAGCGAGACGCCGGGCCAGGTCGGCCGCACCGACGGCCGGGGCCGCATCGCGCTGCTCGCCGACAGCGCTGGCGAGTGGCGGCTGAAGGCCTGGTCGGACGACGGCCACGGCGTCGACCGCAAGCTCACGGCACTGGCCGGCGACCCGGCGGCAGCCACGGCGCCCGCCGCCGAAACGCCGCGCGCCGCGCTCTGGCTGGGCGGACTGGGAACGATTTTCGGTCTGTTCGGGCTGCTGCAACTCTATCTGGGGAGGAAAAAACGGTGAAAAAATTCTGGTTCTATGGCTTGGGTTTACTTGCGACGAGCGTCGCTCAACCAGCGTTCGCCCACCACGGCGTCGCCGGTGTCGGCGCCGTCGGCCTGCAGGGACCGGGAGCACCGATCGAATCAGCGGCTTCCTCGGTCCTGCCCGAAGGCGGCATGCTCGCCTACCTGAAGATCGACCAGGCGAGCTTCAAGCAGTACGGCTGGGCGAGCCCGAATGCCGACTACGCCCGCTTCACCATGCTCGGCCTGGGCTATGGCGTCACTCCGTGGTTCTCCGCTTACGCCTTCGTACCGCACAACACCAAGGTCGAGGAATCCGGCGGTCTCGATTCGCGCGGCTGGGCCGACATGTCGCTGATGGGGCAAATCGGTTTCAAATACGACCAGGACGGCTGGCGCCTGAATCCGGCCAACGAAAGCCTTGACGACCTCGAGGACTGGCACTTCAGCGTCTTTGCCGGCGCCACGCTGCCGACCGGCGCGCCCAACCACCGCCTGAGCGACGGTTCGATCGACCCCGGCAAATCGCTCGGTTTCGGCAAGCCGGCATGGACGCTCGGCGTCACCGCCAGCAAGATGTTGAGCCAGACGCTGACCCTGAGCCTGGAAGCATCGACCTTCCGCTTCCAGCCCTATACCTACGATAGCGGCGAGCGCGTGCAGTTCGGTGCCGAAAACCGCCTCAACGCGGCGCTCGCCTGGCGGGCGCTGACCGTACCGGAAAAATCCTTCCGCCTCGACCCGGTGCTCGAAGTGCAATACCTGAGCATCGGCCGCGACCGCAGCAACGGCGTCGGCGAAGACGGTACCGGCGGCCGCATGGTCTATCTGGTGCCCGGCGTCCGCGCCTACTGGCACAATGCCAGCTTCGCGCTCGGCATCAAGAAGCCGGTGTGGACCGACCTCAACGAATCGAGCACGCAGCAGGGCGCCGAAGGCAAGGAGAAATACCGCCTGATCTTCTCCGCTTCGCTGATGTTCTAAGGCTGATCGATGCATATTCCCGACGGATTCCTGTCGCCGCAGACCTACCTGCCGGCCTGGGGCGTGGCCACGGTGGCCTGGGCCTGGGCCGGCCGCGGCCTGGCGCAGCGGCTGGACGAAACGCTGGTGCCGCGGCTGGCGATGCTGACCGCGCTGGCCTACGCGCTGGGCCTGATCATGCTGCCGCTGCCCGGCGGAACTTCCGGGCACGCCATCGGCGTCGCCGCGCTGGCTTTGATCTTTGGCGTCCGCCTGGCTTTCCTCGCCTACAGCGGCGTCCTGCTGCTGCAGGCGCTGCTCTTCGGCGCCGGCGGCATCACCGCGCTCGGCGTCAATGCGCTGGCCCTCGGTCTGGTCGGCGGCGCCGTCGCCGTCGGCCTGCGCCGCCTGCTCGCCCGCTGCGGCGACAACGTCGCGGTGGCGCTGGCTGCTTTCGTCTCGCTGCAGGTGTCGGCGCTGCTGATCGCCCTGGTGCTCGGTGTCCAGCCGCTGATCGCCCACCGCGAGGACGGCAGCCCGCTGTTCTTCCCGCTCGGCTTCGCCGTCACCGTGCCGGCCGTGCTGCTGCCGCACCTGCTGATCGGCATCGGCGAAGCGGCGCTGACCGTCCTCGTCTGGCGCTACGCCAGGCGCAAGGGCTGGGTCGCCGCATGAACCGGGCGCGCGCCTGGCTGCTCGCCTATGTCGCCGCCGTGGTGGCGATCAGCTTTATCCACCAACCGGTCGCGCTCGCCGCCGGCCTGGCCGTTGCCCTGACCGCCGCCGGCGCGGCGCGCTGGCGTCTGCTGCAGCGGGCGGCACTGGCGCTGCTGCTGGTCAACGCCAGCGTCAGCCTGGCCTACGCCGGCCTCGCCTGGTGGCAGGGCCGGCCGCTCGGCGACGCCTTGCTGCTGATCAACCTGCGCGTGCTGCTGCTGGTCTATCTCGGTTTCTGGCTGGTCGACCGCGTGCGCCTGCTCGACGCGCTGGCCGGCTGGCCCGTGCTGTCGATGATCGCCACCCTGGCGCTCGGCCAGATCGCCGTCTATCGCCGGCTGCTCGACGACTTCCGGCTTGCCTTCCGCAGCCGCAACCCGGCGCCGCCGAGCGCCGCCGCCATGCTCCGGCATGCCGGCGCGCAGGCCGGCAGCTTGCTCGACAAATCCCTGCACGACGCCGAACAGGCGGCGCAGGCCATGCGTTCCCGGGGGGCTTTCGATGCCTGACGCGCTGCTTGAATTTTCCGGTGTCACCTACGCCTGGCCGGATGGCCGGCCAGTTTTCGCCGACCTGAGCTTCTCCATCGCCGCCGGTGAGAAGGTGGTCCTGCTCGGCGCCAACGGCGCCGGCAAATCGACGCTGCTGCGCCTCGCCAACGGCCTGCTGACCCCGGGCGCCGGCAGCATCGCCTGGCAGGGCCAGGCACTCAGCCCGTCGCTGCTGCGCCAGCGCGATTTCGCACGCTCCTTCCGGCAGGCCAACGTGCTGCTCTTCCAGCACCCGGAAGCGATGCTGTTCAACCCGACGGTGCGCGAGGAAATCGCCTATGGCCCGCAGCAGCTGGGCCTTGCCGACAGCACCGCCCGCGTCGAGCGCTGGGCGACAGAACTCGGCCTGCAAACGCTGCTTGATACGGCACCGTTCACGCTCTCCGGCGGCCAGAAACAAAAGGTCGCACTGGCCTGCCTGCTCGCTCTTGACCCGCAATTCCTCGCCCTCGACGAACCGAGCGCTTCGCTCGACCCGGCAACTGTCGGCTGGCTGATCGACACCCTGCTCGATTCCGGACGGACCCTGCTGATCAGCACGCACAACCTCGGCCTCGCCGCCGAACTCGGCGAACGCGCGCTGATCCTCGACGGCAACGGCCGTCTGCTCTACGACGGCCTGCTCGAGCGCGCACTGGGCGACCTGCCGCTGCTGCAGGCAGCCGGCCTGGCACACCGCCACCGGCATCGCCACGGCGGTGCAACACATGCCCATCTGCACGTGCACGACTGGGAATCGTCGTGATCCGGGTGCGGTTTCCGCGCCTGTAGTCAAAAGCGGCCGGCTCCCCCATAATTCATAATTACACACCCTGTCGCGTAGCTTTGGAGTAACCTACAGGGTTTTCCCCAACTTGTTTGCCGAGGATTATCCGTGGAAAAGGATTTGCGCGAAGCCGCACTCGAATATCACCGCTGGCCCACCCCGGGCAAGATTTCCGTCCGTCCGACCAAGGGCCTGACCAACCAGCGCGACCTGGCGCTGGCCTACTCGCCGGGCGTTGCCGCTGCCTGTGACGCGATCGTCGAGGACGAAGCGACCGCCGCGTTGTACACCTCGCGCGCCAATCTGGTCGGCGTCGTCACCAACGGCACCGCCGTCCTCGGCCTCGGCAACATCGGGCCTCTGGCGTCCAAGCCGGTGATGGAAGGCAAGGGCTGCCTGTTCAAGAAGTTCGCCGGCATCGACGTCTTCGACATCGAACTGGCCGAGAACGACCCGGACAAGCTGATCGACATGATCGCCGCGCTCGAGCCGACGCTCGGCGGCATCAACCTGGAAGACATCAAGGCGCCGGAATGCTTCTACATCGAGCAGAAGCTGAAGGAAAGGATGAACATCCCGGTCTTCCACGACGACCAGCACGGTACCGCGATCATTTCCGGTGCCGCCATGCTCAACGGCCTCAAGGTCGTCGGCAAGAAGATCGACGAAATCAAGGTGGTGGTGTCCGGCGCGGGTGCGGCCGCGATTTCCTGTGTGAACCTGTGGTGTGACCTCGGCGTCAAGCGCGAGAACATCACCATCTGCGACTCGAAGGGCGTCATCTACGTCGGTCGCCCGGGTGGCATGGACGAAACCAAGGCCCGCTACGCCCAGAACACCGACAAGCGCACGCTCGCCGAGGCGATGGTCGGCGCCGACATCTTCCTCGGCCTGTCGGCGGCTGGCGTGGTCAGCCAGGACATGGTCAAGAGCATGGCTGAAATGCCGATGGTTTTCGCACTGGCCAACCCGACCCCGGAAATCATGCCGGAACTGGTCAAGGAAGTCCGCCCCGAGGCGATCATCGCCACCGGCCGTTCCGACTACGTGAACCAGGTCAATAACGTCCTCTGCTTCCCCTTCATCTTCCGCGGCGCCCTGGATGTGGGTGCCAAGCGCATCACCGAGGAAATGAAGCTGGCCTGCGTCAAGGCCATCGCCGCCCTGGCCCAGGAAGAAGTCAGCGACGAAGTGGCCATGGCCTACCAGGGCCAGCAGCTGACCTTCGGCCCCGAGTACCTGATTCCCAAGCCCTTCGATCCCCGCCTCATCTCCATCATCGCCCCGGCCGTGGCCCGGGCCGCCATGGAATCCGGCGTCGCCACCCGTCCCATCGTGGACATGGACGCCTACCGGGACAAGCTGAAGGAATTCAACACCCACACCGGCGTCGGCATGCGCGCCGTCTTCTCCGCCGCCAAGCAGGGCGAAGCCAGCCGCGTCATCTACGCCGAAGGCGAGGACGAGCGCGTCCTGCGCGCCATCCAGGTGATCCTGGAAGAGCGCCTGGCCAAGCCCATCCTGGTGGGCCGCCCGGAAGTGATCGAAGCCCGGCTGCAGAAGATCGGCTCCAAGCTCAAGGCCGGCGAGCACTTCGAAGTGGTGAACCCCAACTACGACGAGCGCTACAAGGAATGCTGGAGCGCCTACCACCAGCTGATGAAGCGTCGCGGCGTCACCATCGACATCGCCAAGATGCGCCTGCGCTCCGACAACACCATCATCGGTGCCATGCTGGTCAAGCTCGGCTACGCCGACGCCCTGATCTGCGGCATGAGCGGCCGCTTCGCCCACCACCTGCGCCAGGTGGAAGAGGTGATCGGCAAGGCCGCCGGCCACAACACCCTGGCCGCCATGAACCACCTGCTGCTGCCCAACCGGGCCCTGTTCCTCTGCGACACCCACGTCAATGAGAACCCGGACGCCCAGCAGCTGGCCGACATCGCCGTGATGGCCGCCGAGACCGTGCGCAGCTTCGGCATCACCCCCAAGGTGGCCCTGCTCTCCCACTCCAACTTCGGCTCCTCCCAGTCCGCCTCTGCCCGCAAGATGTCCGAAGCCGCCGACATCGCCCGGGCCAAGGCACCGGACCTGGAGATCGACGGCGAAATGCACGGCGACTCCGCCCTGTCCGAAGAAATCCGCCTGCAGTCCGATCCGGAATCCCCCCTCAAGGGCGAGGCCAACGTGCTGGTGATGCCCAATCTGGACGCCGCCAACATCTCCTACAACCTGCTGAAGATGACCGGCGGCGAAGGCGTCACCATCGGCCCCATCCTCATGGGTGTAGCCAAGCCGGTGCACGTGCTGACCGCCACCGACACCGTGCGCCGCCTGGTGAACATGACGGCCCTGGCCGTGGTGGATGCCAAGAAGCAGCGCTGAGTCGCAACGGCCGGGCTCGCCCCGGCCAAAAAGAAAAGCCCCGCCGGCCGCAAGGCCCCGGGGCTTTTTTCTTGCCGCCCGGCACCGCCTGGCCTGTAGCGGCCCTGGCGACCAGGAAGGCGGACTCGCCTACTGGATGATGAAGTTGGTGAACAACACTTCCTTGACGCCGCTCTTGGGCGTCTCGTCGAGGAGTTTGTTGAGGACGTCGCGGATGCTTTCCGCCAGGGCCTTCTTGCCCTCCAGGGTCAGCAGCTGTTCCGGCTGCTCGGAGGAGAGCAGGATGATGAGCTTGTGCTG
>OFJB01000151.1_pt1 | contig 39573 bp, 36 predicted proteins | sample 1775081 | NCBI WGS metagenome assembly OFJB01 (sample SAMN08195771, study PRJEB24354) | sludge metagenome | isolation source: initial sludge from phenol fed wastewater aerobic bioreactor | place: India: Nagpur | collected 2016-06-05
ACCGTCATCACCAGGGTGCTGACCAGGTTGAAGGCGGCCACCGCCACGATCAGCGTGAGGATGATGAACATCATGCGTTTTTCCAGCTGCACGGCAGCGAACCAGCTGCGGTTCTGGCGCGTCCAGTCCAGGATCAAGAGGTTGCCGCTCAGGCTGGCGGCCAGCTGGTCGGCCACGGCCCGCGCCTGGTCCTTGTCGCGCAGCTTCAGGCGGATGCCGGTGGGGCCTTCCAGCCGAAAGATGCGCTCGGCGTCCTGGATGTTGAGCATGGCCAGCGCCGAGTCGTACTCGTAGTGGCCGCTGCTGAAGGTGCCCGCCACCTTCATCTGCTTGAGGCGCGGCACCACGCCGGCCGGCGTGACCTGGCCGCTGGGGGCGATCAGCGTCACCGTGTCGCCGGTCATCACGCCCAGCTTGCGCGCGAGGTCGTTGCCCAGCAGGATGTTGAAGCTGCCGGGCGTCAGCTCACGCAGCAGCGTGTCCTTGAGCTGCGCGGCCACCTCGGTCACCTGCGGCTCCAGGGCCGGGTCGATGCCGCGCACCATCACGCCCTGCATGGCCTCGCCGCGCGCCAGCAGGCCCTGCCCGCCCACGTAAGGCGCGGCGCCCACCACCTGCGGGTTTTGCCGCACCTGGGCCAGGGTCAGCGCCGGGTCGAGCAGCGCGCCGCCGTCGGGGGCGAACACCTCGACGTCGGAGATGATGCTGAGCATGCGATCCGTGACGTCCTTGCGAAAGCCGTTCATCACCGACAGCACCACGATCAGCGCCGCCACCCCCAGCGCGATGCCCAGCATGGACGCGCCCGAGATGAAGGAGATGAAGCCGTTGCGCCGCGCCGCGCGCCCGGCGCGGGTGTAGCGCCAGCCCAGCAGGGATTCAAAGGACAGGCGATCGGAAAGAGACATCGGGCGTGGTGTTGGATGCGGCGCGCGGCGGACGCCCGGCATTGTGGCATCCCGGACAATCTAGGCATGCCCGCCCCTTCCGAGCCGCTGCACCTGCTGATCGATGATGCCGCCCTGCCCCCCGGCAGCGCGCCCGCGTCGCTGCCCGAGCTGCCCCCGCTGCCCCAGCTGCAGGCCCTGCTGAACCGCCTGGGCCTGCAGCACACGATCGAGGTGGACGAGGATGGCCCGGCCACTCCCTTCGAGCTGGCGCTGGCGTGCGCCCACGGCCTGCCCGGCGCGCCCGGCCGCGTCCCCTGGGCGGCGTTCGAGACCGCCACCGTGGGCCCGCCCTGCGCCTGGTTTCGGCCCTGCCACTGGCAGGTGGGCATGGACCAGGTCAGCCTGCTGGAGCCCGGCGAGCTGGCGCTCGCCGAGGCCGAATCACGCGCGCTGCTGGCCGCGCTGCAGCCGCTGCTGCAGGACGACGGAATCCGCCTGCGCTATGTGGGGCCCGACCGCTGGCTGGCCCAGGGCGAGCTGCTTCGCGGCCTGAGCGCGGCATCGATGGCGCGCGCGCTGCAGCAGCCGCTCACGCCGGCGGCGCTGACGGTGGCGAGCGACGCCGCCCAGGGCGCGCGCCTGCGCCGCCTGCAAAGCGAGTTGCAGATGCTGCTGTACCAGCAGCCCGTCAACGACGCCCGCGAAGCGGCGCGGCGCTACCCCGTCAACGCCATCTGGATCGAGGGTGCCGGCGCGCTGGACGCGCCCGTGCCCCTGCGCCCCGGCGTGCGCACCGACACCCGCCTGCAAACGCCGCCGGCCGACACCGACGACTACCGGCGCGCCTGGCAAGCCATCGACCAGGAGTCGATCGCGCCCCTGCTCGGCGCGCAACGCGCCGGCGCGCCGGTGCGGCTCACGCTGTGCGGTGCCCGGCGTGCGCTCACGCTGGCCACCGTGCACGGGCTGATGCCGAAATTCATGAACAAAATACGACCCTTGCGCTTGTCCCATCTGCGCAATCAGCTATGAAATTTGAAGTACGCGACATTCCCCCGCGCAGCGTCTGGGCGCTGGAGCAAGCCGGCGTTCACCCCCTGCTGGCGCGCCTGTACGCCGCCCGCGGCGTGACGGCAGCCGACGAGCTGGACCCGGCCCTGGCGCGCCTGCTGGCGCCCGCCGGCTTGAAGGGCGTGGCCGAGGCGGCGCGCCTGCTGGCCGATGCCATCGCCGCCGGCGAGCGGTTGTGCATCGTGGCCGACTACGACTGCGACGGCGCCACCGCCTGCGCCGTGGGCCTGAGGGGCTTGCGCGCGCTGGGCGCCCAAAACGTGGGCTACCTGGTGCCCAATCGCGTGGTCGATGGCTACGGCCTCACGCCACCGATCGCCGAGCGCGTGGCCGCCACCGGCGCGCAGGTGCTGATCACCGTGGACAACGGCATCGCCAGCGTGGAAGGCGTGGCGCGCGCCCGCGCGCTGGGCCTGAAGGTATTGGTGACCGACCACCATTTGCCGGCGGCCGCATCGTCGCCGGGCCGCCCCAAGACGGCGAGCGACCCCTCGGGGGGCAGCGCAGCCGGCGAAGCGGCCAGCGTGGGGGCAGTCATCCTTCCGAAGGCCGACGTCATCGTCAACCCCAACCAGCCGGGCTGCACGTTCGAGAGCAAGGCACTGGCCGGCGTGGGCGTGATGTTCTACGTGCTGCTGGGCCTGCGCGCCGAGCTGCGCGCACGCGGCGTGTTCGACAACGCCACCCAACCGAAGCTCGACGCCTTGTTGCCCCTGGTCGCCCTGGGCACCGTGGCCGACGTGGTGCCGCTGGACGCCAACAATCGCCGCCTGGTGGCGCAGGGCCTGCAACGTATCCGCGCCGGACAGATGCCCGCGGGCGTGCAGGCGCTGATCACCGCCGCGGGGCGCGAGGCCCGCAAGGCCAGCACCTTCGACTTCGGCTTTGCCCTGGGCCCGCGCATCAACGCCGCCGGACGCCTGGCGGACATGACGCTGGGCATCGAGCTGCTCACCACCGACGACGCCGCACGCGCCGGTGAGCTGGCCCGGCAGCTGGACGCCATCAACCGCGAGCGCCGCGAGATCGAGGGCGGCATGCGCGAGCAGGCCATGCAGATCGCCGAGGGGCTGCTCGACCCAAGCGAAAGTCCGCCGCCCGCCCTGGCGGTCTACGACCCCGACTTTCACGAAGGCGTGGTCGGCATCGTGGCCGCGCGCCTGAAGGACCGCTGGCACCGCCCCGCCTTTGTCTTTGCCGCCAGCGGCGCGCCGGGCAAGGCGCATGAATTGAAGGGCTCGGGCCGCTCGATTGCCGGTTTTCACCTGCGCGATGCGCTGGACTTGATCGCCAAGCGCCATCCCGGCGTGCTGCTGCGCTTTGGCGGCCACGCCATGGCGGCGGGCTGCACCATCGCCGAAGACCAGTTCGACACCTTCGAGCAGGCCCTGCAGCAGGTGGCCACCGAATGGCTGGACACCGCCACCCTGACCCAGCGCCTGGCCACCGATGGCGCGCTGCCGCGCGAGAGCCGCCGTGCCGACGTCGCCGAGGAGCTGCAGCAGGCGGTGTGGGGCCAGGGCTTTGCCGCCCCCGTGTTCAGCGAGGAACTGGTGGTGCTCAGCCAGCGCCTGGTGGCCGACAAGCACCTGGCACTGAAGCTGCGCCATCAGGGTGAGCCGGTGGACGGCATGTGGTTTGGCCGCACCGAGCCGCTGCCGGCGCGCGCGCACCTGGCGTTTCGACTGGAAGTGGACGAATGGCAAGGCCAGCGGCGCGTGCGCCTGCTGATCGAGGGGCAGGCGACGGACTGATCGCGTCAGCGTTTGGCTTTGGCAAAGGCCCAAAACAGCCGGACGCAGAGGACGCAAAGGAATCGCAAAGGACGCAAAAAATACCAACTCAAAAACTATAAAATTGATAGCTTCTTGCGCCTGTCACACAGAGGCCAGAGCCGAATTGGCCAAAATTTTTCTTCTTTTGCGTCCTTTGCGTATTCTTTGCGTCCTCTGCGTCCGGCTGTTTGACTACGGCCGCACCATCTTGCACGTGCTCGGCATCGCCGCCTGCGCGGCGCTGATCTCGCGCACCACCTTGAAGCCGTAGCCCGAGCCTTCGACGTCGAAGGGCACGCCGGGCGTGCCTTGGCGCTCCATCACGCCCACCACCAGGGGCTGCTGGAACTGGTGGTCCTCGGCGCGCATGCGGCCGCGCCGGCCGGCCAGGGTGACGTCGGCGCGCTCCAGCGCGCGGGCCAGGGCCACGGCCTCGGTGCTGCCCGCGCTCCCGATGGCCTGCGCCAGCGCCTCGATCATCAGCTGCATGCGCAGGTGCACGTAGTCGTCGCGCGGGTCGGGAAAGCGCTGGCGAAAGGCCTGGTAGAACGCCGCGCTTTCGGGCGTCGGCACATTGGGCAGCCAGTCGGCCACGGCCACCACCTTTCCCACGCCGGCATCGCCGATGGCCGCCGGCGCGCCCAGCGCATTGCCGTAGAAGGTGTAGAAGCGCCCGTCGAAGCCCACCTCGCGCGCAGCCTTCACCAGCAGCGTCAGGTCGTTGCCCCAGTTGCCCGTCAGCACGGCCTGCGCGCCGCTGGCCTTGATCTTGGTGGCGTAGGGCAAGAAGTCCTTCACGCGGCCCACCGGGTGCAACTCGTCGCCGACGATGGCCACATCCGGGCGCTGCTGGCCCAGCTGGCGCCGGGCCTCGCGCAGCACGGCCTGGCCGAAGCTGTAGTCCTGGCCGATGAGGTAGATGCCTTTCAGGGCCCGGTCTTCGCGGATCACGCTCATCAGCGCCGCCATGCGCATGTCGGCATGGGCGTCGAAGCGGAAGTGCCAGAAGCTGCACAGCTCGTTGGTCAGGATGGGATCGACCGCCGAGTAGTTGAGGAACACCACGCGCCGCTCGGGCTCGCGCTCGTTGTGCTTGTTGATGGCGTCGATCAGCACGGCAGCCACGGCCGACGAGTTGCCCTGCAGGATCACGCGGCAGCCCTTGTCGATGGCCGCGCGCAGCATCACCAGCGACTCCTCGGTCTGCCCCTTGTTGTCAAAGCGCTCCAGTGCCAGCGAGCGCGGGCCCGCGGCCGTCGGTACGCCGCCGCGCGCGTTCACGCGCTCGATGGCCCACACCAGGTTGCGTGCCACGGCCTCGCCGGTGTTGGCGAAATTGCCGCTGAGCGACTCGATCAGCGCCAGGCGGATGGGCTCGCCGCTGCGGTCGGCCTGGGCCCAGGCGGCACGCGCCGTCAGGCCCGCGAGGGCGGCGCCCAGCAGGGCGCGCCGTGAAAAATGTCCAGTCATGTGATCTCTGAAAAATTGAACCAACAATGCCCGCACGCGCGGCGCAGGCCCCTGCGGCGGTGCCCGGTCAGCTCGGCTGGGCCGCGCGCGGCGGCGGCGAGGCCAGGCTCATGCCGCCCAGGTACTCGCCCATCAGGTTGAACAGGCGCTCGTACACCTCGGCCGTCGCCACCGTCTCGCTGGCGACCTTGACCATGGAATCCATGCTGCCCTCCAGCGGCAGCGACAGCGAGCCAATGCCGCCCACGCCAAGCGAGGCCGACTCCTTGACCTTGCGCACCACGTACTGGTCCTTGAGCGCGCTGGCAAAAGCCACGCTGGCCAACTGCCCGCGCCCTTCGGGTGCGCAGACCACGCGAAACTCGAGCTGCACGTGGTGCTCGGCATCGGGCTGGAAGTACTTGCGCGCCGTCACCTCCTGGCCCGACGCGGCCGTCACCATGTAGCCCTGGCTCAGCAGCGCGCGGCGCGCGGCCTCGCAGGTGCGGTCCGCCGGAGCCGCAAAGTGGCGCGAATGGGTGGTGGAATTGAACGCCTCGGGCTGATAGCCGGTCAGCGGCGCCGGCGTGGTGTTCAGCGTGGAGCAGGCGCCGAGCACCAGCATCGTACCAAGGAGGGCAAGGCGGCGGATGGCTTGAAACAACACCATGGTGACAGGGCAAAAGCGAAAAAAGCCGCTCATCCTAGCGTGTGCGCGGCGCTTGTCACGCGATGGGGATCAAATTTGATCGAGGGGCCAGCGCGGCCGCACGTCGAAGGCATAGTCAAAACTGGCCTGGGCCGCACCGGCCTGCAGGCGCATGGCGGCGGCCAGGGCAATCATGGCGCCGTTGTCGGTGCACAGGTGCAGCTCGGGGTAATGCACTCGCACGCCCCGCCGCGCGCAGGCGCGGTTCAGGTCGGCGCGCAGCTGCTGGTTGGCCCCCACGCCACCGGCCACCACCAGGCGAGAAAGGCCCGTAGCCTCCAGCGCCTTGAGCGACTTCTTGACCAGCACCTCGACGATGGCCGCTTGCGTGCTGGCCGCCAGGTCGGCGCGCGGCTGCTCGCAGGGCAGGCCCTCGATCTTGCGCGCCTGCGTGAGCACCGCCGTCTTCAGCCCGGCAAACGAAAAGTCCAGATTGCCGCTGTGCAGCAGCGGGCGCGGCAGCGCATAGGCCGTGGCGTCGCCAAAATCGGCCAGCCGCGCCAGCGCCGGCCCGCCCGGGTAGCCCAGGCCCAGCAGCTTGGCCGACTTGTCGAAGGCCTCGCCGGCGGCGTCGTCGATGGTCTCGCCCAGCAGCGCGTAGCGCCCCACCCCATCGACTCGCATCAACTGCGTGTGGCCGCCGCTGACCAGCAGGGCCACGAAGGGAAATTCGGGCGGGTCGGCACTGAGAAAGGGCGACAGCAAGTGCCCCTCCAGATGATGCATGCCCAGCACCGGGCGATCGAGCGCGGCGGCCAGCGCACAGGCCACGCCGGCGCCCACCAGCAAGGCCCCGGCCAGCCCCGGCCCGCGCGTGAACGCCACCACATCCACGTCGGTCAGGGCGCAGCCCGACTGCGCCAGCACCTCGTGCGCCAGCGGCAGCGCCCGACGAATGTGGTCGCGGCTGGCCAGTTCGGGCACCACGCCGCCGTAGTCGGCGTGCATGGCCACCTGGGAATGCAAGGCCTGGGCCAGCAGTCGCGGCGGTGCGCCGCCCTCCCGGGTCTGCACCAGTGCCACCCCCGTTTCGTCGCATGACGACTCAAACCCCATGACCAGCAAAGACATGCGGGGATTATCCGCCCCCGGCTTGCACCTGCACCGGAGCGTGGTCGTCGCACGACGGCGCTGGCAGGCGGGGTTGACGGCACGGCGCATTGAGCCGGTGTCGGTCCCGACCCACCTGGCCCTGCTGGCTGCCAACCCCACGGTGGCCCCGCTGCCGCAGGCCGCGACCGGTCGCGCCCTGGCAGCGCTGCCAGCCGGCGACGAAGACCTGGCCCGTTGCCGATGAACCATTCCAACCGGTTATACAGTCGAACATCGGACGCGAGGGCGGGCGCTGGTCGCTGGACTTCTACCGCGAAACGAGCAACATCTGCATCAAAGTCTGAGGTAATCACGCATGAGCAGCTCATCCAACAAGGCCACGGTGGTCGAAGGCAAGGCCACGCCGCGCGGCAAGTTTCCGCACATCAAGCGGGCGGGCGACTTTTTGTATGTCTCGGGCACCAGTTCGCGCCGGCCCGACAACAGCTTTGCCGGCGCGCAGGCCGACGCGCTGGGCGTGACCACGCTGGACATCCGGGTGCAGACGCGCGCCGTGATCGAGAACATCCGCGACATCCTGCAGAGTGCCGGCGCCGAGCTGAGCGACCTGGTGGAGGCGCAGGCCTTCCTGGTCAACATGAACGACTTCGGCGGCTACAACGAGGTGTGGGGCGAGTTCTTCGACTACGACGGCCCCACCCGCACCACGGTGGCGGTGCACCAGCTGCCGCACCCGCACCTGCTGATCGAGATCAAGGCCGTGGCCTACAAGCCGGTGCGAGCTTGATGGCCGACCGATCAACCCGACAAGGAGACCTGCGATGAACCCCAAGTACGGACTGCCCAAGAACCTGATGGGCTGGGTCGAGCAAAACCACGGCCGCCTCAAGCCGCCGGTGTGCAACGCGGCGCTGTTCCCGGACGGCGACTACATCATCAACATGGTGGGCGGGGGCAACACCCGCACCGACTTTCACGACAACCCGACGGAAGAAATTTTCTATCAGCTGCGCGGCACGGCCTATCTGGAGGTGTGGGACAACGGGCGCTTCGACCGCATCGACCTGAAGGAAGGCGACGTCTTCCTGCAGCCCCCGCACCTGCTGCACTCGCCGCAGCGCCCCGACCCGAACGGCCTGTGCCTGCTGGTGGAAAAACCCCGCCCGCAAGGCGCGCAGGACGGGTTCCGCTGGTACTGCCCCCAATGCGCCACGCTGGTGTGGGAAATCAGGGTGCAGCTGCAGGACCTGGTCGCGGACCTGCCCAAGGCCTACGCGCAGTTCTACGCCACCAGCGACGCCGAGCGCACCTGCCCGCATTGCGGCACCGTGCACCCCGGCAAGGACTACGCCGCCTGGCACGCGATTCGACAGGCCCACGCATGATCGACATCCATTCGCACTTCTTCCCGCGCATCAGCCAGGCCGAGGCCCATGCCGTCGACGCCGAGCGCGCGCCCTGGCTGACGGTGGACGCCGACGGCAAGACGGGCCAGATCATGCTGGGCGACAAGCCATTTCGGCCGGTGCACGACGAGCTGTGGGACCCCGACGCGCGCGTGCGCGGGCTGGACACCGCCGGCATCGACTTGCAAATCATCTGCGCCACGCCGGTGATGTTCGGCTACGCGTGGGAAGCCGCGCGCGCCGCCGACTGGGCCACGCGCATGAACGAGAAGGCCGCCGCCTATTGCGCGCCCCACCCCACGCGGCTGCGCTGGCTGTCGCAGGTGGCGCTGCAAGACGTCAAGCTGGCCACGGCCGAGGCGGCGCGCGCGATGACGGCCGGTGCCGTGGGCGTGCAGATCGGCAACCACATGGAAAAGAAGGACATGGATCACCCGGACATGGTGGACTTCCTGATTTTTTGCGCCAACCAAGCCATCCCCGTCTTCGTCCACCCCTGGGACATGATGACCGACGGGCGCATGAAGAAGTGGATGATGCCCTGGCTAGTGGCCATGCCGGCCGAGACGCAGCTGGGCATGCTCTCGCTGATCCTCTCGGGCGCGCTGGAGCGCATTCCCACCTCGCTCAAGATCTGCTTTGCCCACGGCGGTGGCAGCTTTGCCTACACGCTGGGCCGGGTGGACAACGCCTGGAAGCACCGCGACATCGTGCGCCAGGATTGCCCCGAGCTGCCCTCCTCCTACGCGCGGCGCCTACACACCGACAGTGCCGTGTTCGACCCCGGCGCGCTCAGGCTACTGACCGAGGTGATGGGTACGGACCACGTGATGCTGGGCACCGACGCGCCGTTCCCGCTGGGCGAGCAGCAGCCGGGCGCGCTGGTGCGCTCCTGCGACTTCCTGGGTGCCGAGGGCCAGCAGCGCATCCTGGGCGGCAACGCACGCGCCTTCTTCGGCCTGGGCGCGTAAGCCAGCCGCCGCTTCATCGGCGGCGGGCGGCCTCCCGCACGCGCCGCCACAGCGGCAGCACCACCTCGCGCCACCAGCGCAGCAGGCCGTAGGACAGCTGCACCTTCTCGTGTCCCACGGGCTGGTCGGCCGGCGCGATGAACCACGCCGCCTTGGGATAGGCGAGCTGCTGCGCCGGGTAGACGCTGCGGTGGCCGATCATCAGGTAGGCGGACACGCAGGCGCCCGCCACGTACAGGGTGGAACCGCCGCCAAACAGCTCCACGCCCATCAGCACCGCCGCCACCGGCGTGTTGGAGGCCGAGGCCACCACCGCCACCAGGCCCACCGCCGCCCCTTGCGCCGCGTGCATGCCCAGCAGCGGCGCCAGCGCGCCCCCCAGCACCGCGCCGATGACGAACTGCGGCGTGACGATGCCGCCGTAAAAGCCCGAGCCCAGCGTGACGGCGACCAGCACGATCTTGAACAGGAAGCCCAGCCAGGGCGTGGCCTCGCCCAGCAGCGCGCGCTCCATCACGGGCAGGGACAGGCCCATGTACTCGCGCGGCAGCACGGCCAGCAGCAGCGCCAGCACCACCCCGCCCAGCAGGGGCAGCAGCGGCGGCCACAACGCAAAGCGCCGCCGCAGCCAGCCGAAGCCCTGGCGCGCCAGGTTCAAGGCCTCGACAAACCACGAAGCGGCTACGCCGCACAGCACGCCGATCAGCACCGTCTTGAGAAACAGCAGTTCGGTGAAGCGGGCGTCGAAGGCGATGTGGTATTCGGGATAGGGCACGCCCCAGAAGCGGCTGACGACAAAGGCCGTGACGCCGGCGACGATGCCCGGGAACAGAAAGTCGTGCCGGATGCGGCCGATGGCCAGCATCTCCACGCCATAGATCGCGCCGGCGATCGGCGTGCCGAACACGCTGGCAAAGCCGGCGCTCACGCCGCAGGCCACCAGGCGCTTGCGCAGCTCGGCGTTGAGGTGCAGCGCCCGCCCCAGGCCCGCGGCCACGCCCGCGCCGATGTGCGAGCAGGGCCCTTCCTTGCCGGCCGAGCCGCCGCAGCCCAGCGTGATCAGCGCCGCCACCGGCTTGATCCACAGGGTGACGAAGGGCATGCGCCCTTGCTGCTCGTTGACGGCCTCGATCGGCTCGTCCTTCTGGCCGCTGCCGTTCAGCCGATAGCCGTAGTGCAGCAGCAGGCCGTTGGCCAGCCCGGCGAGCGGCAGCAGCGCCGCCAGCAGCGCCCAGGGCGCGCCGTACAGCCGCCCCTCGCTGGCAAACAGCAGGTGCAGGAACACGCTGCACACGCTGCCCACCAGCGCGCCCGTCAGCATGGCCAGCACCAGCCACAGGGCAATGGTGGCCAGCATGACCAGGGGTTCGGCGGGAGACAGGCGGCGCATCGCGGCACCAAGGATAGCGGGGGGCTCGTGGTTCGCCCGGTGCCCAGGCGCCTACACTGCATCCGGAATGGGCGTCGCGGGCGGCAACCCGGTCGCGTCAACGGCCCTTGCACGAGGTGTCACCACGCCTGTCGACTCCACTGCTTGCGACCATCCGCGCTGCTGCATTTGCGGCGGCGGTCCGGCCGGCATGATGCTGGGCCTGCTGCTCGCGCGCGCCGGCGTGCCAGTGATGGTGCTGGAAAAGCATGGCGACTTTCTGCGCGACTTCCGCGGCGACACGGTGCACCCCTCGACGCTGCAGATTCTGGAGGAGATCGGCCTGCGCGAGCGCTTCGACCGGCTGCCGCAGCGGCGCGTCGATCAGCTGTCGGGCATTGTGGGCGGGCGGGTGCAGGCGATCGCCGACTTCCGCGGCCTCCAGCCCTTTGGCTACCTCGCCTTCGTGCCGCAATGGGATTTTCTGAACCTGCTGGCCGATGCCGGCCGCGCCTACCCGGCGTTCGATCTGCGCATGCGCCACGCCGTGACGGGCTTGATGCGCGATGGCGCACGCGTTGCCGGCGTTCGGGTGGACACCCCCGAGGGGCCCGTCACCGTGCGCGCGGACTTGGTGGTGGCCTGCGACGGGCGCCACTCCACCGTGCGCACGGCCGCCGGGCTGGCGCCGCGCGAGTTCGGCGCGCCGATGGACGTGCTGTGGTTCGCCCTGCCGCGCGCGGGAGACGATCCGGCGGAAGCCTTCGGCATCGTCGAGCGCGGCCGCATGCTGGTGCTGCTCGACCGCGGCGACTACTGGCAGATCGCCTACCTCGTGCCCAAGGGCGGCGCGGATGCGCTGCGCGCTCAGCCGATCGACGCCTGGCGCAGCGACGTGGCGGCGCTGGCGCCGTTCCTGTCCGGCCGCATCGCGGCGCTGGCGGGCTGGGACGCGGTGCAGACCCTGTCGGTGCAGGTCAACCGCCTGCCTCGCTGGCACCAGCCCGGCCTGCTGTGCATCGGCGACGCCGCGCACGCCATGTCGCCCGTCGGCGGGGTCGGCATCAACCTGGCGATCCAGGACGCCGTGGCGACGGCCAACGCGCTGGCCCTGCCGCTGCGCGCCGCCGCCCCCCTGGATGAGTCGCTGCTGGCCGCGGTCCAGCAGCGCCGCGAATGGCCGGTGCGCACGGTGCAGCGGGTTCAATTGCTGGTGCAACAGCGCCTGATCGGCCGCGTGCTGCAGACCGACGGCGCGCCGCCACGCATTCCACCCGTGCTGCGCTGGCTGCTCGGTTTTGCCGCCGTGCGCCGCTTGCCCGCGCGGCTGATCGGCTATGGCCTGCGCCCTGAGCACGTCCACACACCCAGCGCCGACACCCCGACAGGCGGCGTAACGAGATACACATTGCCGCCCGATGCAGGCTGACGAACCGCCTCGAATACCCCCATAATCTGCGATCCTTTTGGCTCGCACGTCACCGTCTGGTCGCCACGAACGGCCTGGCAAGGCCCGGCGATCATGAACACTCCTTGCACGCCTTCCCTGCAAATGCGCCGCCTTGCGGTGCCTGCGCTGGCCCCATGGGGCCTGCTGTTCAGCCTGGGCCTGGCCGGCTGCGCCGCGGTCGGACCCGACTTTCATCCGCCCGAGCCGCCCGCCGCCGCGCGCGGCCCCGGCTATACGGCCGCCCCCCTGCCCGCGCAAACCGCCCAGGCACCCGGCGCGGCCGGTGCGGCCCAGCAATGGGACCTTGGGGCCGACATCCCGGCGCAGTGGTGGGCGGTGTTTCATTCGCCCGCGCTCGACGAACTGATCCGCAGCGCCCTGGCGCGCAGCCCCAGCCTGGCGGCTGCCCAAGCCACCTTGCGCCAGGCGCAGGAAGGCCTGGCCGCCCAACAGGGCCAGCTGACACTGCCCGGCGTGGACCTGCAGGCGGGCGCCCAGCGCCAGCACGCGTCGGCCGTGCAGACCCAGAAGGCCGGTGGCCAGGTGCTGACGCTGCTCAATGCCCAAGTCAATGTCTCCTACAACGTCGATCTGTTCGGCGGCATCCGCCGCCAGCTGGAGGGCGCCCAGGCCCGGGTCGATGCCCAGCGCTACCAGGTCGAGGCCACCTACCTGATGCTGACCGGCAACCTGGTCACCACCGCCATCCGCGAGGCCGGCCTGCGCGCCCAGCTCAAGGCGGTGCACGATGTGCTGCAGGCGCAGCAGGAGCAGCTGGGCATCCTGCAAAAGCAGTTCGAGCTGGGGGCCACGGCGCAGACCACGGTGCTGGCGCAGCGCGCGCAGATCGCGCAGACGCAGGCCACGCTGCCGGGGTTGGACAAGGCGCTGGCGCTGACCCGCCATCAATTGGCCGTCTACGCGGGGCGCCTGCCCAGCGAGCCCGAGTTGCCCGAGTTCACGCTGGACGCGCTGAGCCTGCCGCAGACGCTGCCGCTGTCCCTGCCCTCCGAGCTGGCCCGCCAGCGCCCCGACGTGCGGGCCGCCGAAGCACTGCTGCACCAGGCCAGTGCCCAGGTCGGCGTGGCCACCGCCAACCTGTATCCGCAAATCCAGCTCAGTGCCACGCTGGGCAGCACGGCGCTGGAGCTGAGCGATCTGTTCAAGGGGCCGTGGACGTTCTGGAGCCTGGCCGCTGGCCTGGCCCAGCCGCTGTTTCATGGCGACGCGCTGAACGCCCAGCGGCGTGCGGCCATCGCGGGCTTTGACGCCGCCGCGGCGCAATACCAGGGGACGCTGCTGGTGGCGTTCCAGAACGTGGCCGACGCCCTGCGGGCGCTGCAGTTCGACGCCGACGCACTGAAGGCGCAGGCTGCGGCCGAGGCTACGGCGCGCCAGTCGCTGGACATGGCGCAAGCGCAGTACCGCAGCGGCGCGCTGAGCTACGTGCAGCTGCTCAGTGCCCAGCAGGCCTGGCTGCAGACGCATACCGCCCTGGCGCAGGCACAGGCCGCGCGCTATGCCGACACGGCGGCGCTGTTCCAGGCCCTGGGCGGCGGCTGGTGGAACCGGCCCGCACTGGCCGAGCGTGGGCCCGGCCCGACGTCCATCAAATAACAATGTGCGGCCCAAGCGCCGCAGGAGATTGCGAAGATGACCAAGCGCATGCTGATCATGATCGGCGCGGTGATCGTGCTGATCGCCGCACTGGCGGGAGGCAAGTACCTGCAGATCAAGAAGATGATCGCCGCCATCCCCAAGCCGCACCCGGAGACGGTGTCCACCATCGTGGCGCAAAAGCTGCCCTGGCAGCCGCAGCTCAAGGCGGTGGGCACGCTCAGCCCCGTGCGCGGCGTCGATCTGGCCAGCGAGGTGGCCGGGCTGGTGCGCGACGTGCACTTCAAGTCGGGGCAGGACGTGGCTGCGGGCGCACTGCTGGTTCAACTCAACGCCGACAGCGACGCCGCGCAGCTGCAGGCCTTGCAGGCCGCGGCCGACCAGGCCGCCACCACGCTCAAGCGCGACCAGGCCCAGCTGGCCGCGCACGCCATCAGCCAGGCCCAGGTCGACGCCGACACCAGCAACCTGAAGGCTGCCCGCGCCCAGGTGGCGCAGCAGGCGGCCAACCTGGCCAAGAAGTCGATCCGCGCGCCTTTTGCCGGCCGCCTGGGCATCACCGCGCTGCAGCCCGGCCAGTACATCAATGCCGGTGCCGTGCTGGTCACGCTGCAAACGCTCGACCCGATCCGCGTCGATTTCTCGCTGCCGCAGCAGCAGCTCGCCGGCCTGGCGCTGGGGCAGAAGGTGAACCTGACGGTGGATGCCTTTGCGGGCCGGAGCTTTGCCGGCACCATCAATGCCATCAACCCCAAGGTGGATCCCGCCACGCGCAACGTGCAGGTGCAGGCCACCGTGGCCAACCCCAAAAAGGACCTGTTGCCGGGCATGTTCGCCCAGGTGAGCGTGGACGTGGGCGGGACGCAGGAGCAACTGACCCTGCCGCAAACGGCCCTCACCTACAACCCCTATGGCTCGACCGTGTTCGTGGTCGAGAAGGCGGGCACAGCCAAGCCCACGGGAGCGGCTTCGGGTGCGTCGGCGGCCGCGGCGCCCAGCACACCGGCACCCGGCGCCGAAGGCGAAGCCCTGGTGGCGCGCCAGGTTTTCGTCGAAACGGGCGCCACCCGAGGCGACCAGGTGGCCATCGTCAAGGGCGTCGAGCCCGGCCAGGAGGTCGTGACCAGCGGGCAGATCAAGCTGAAGAACGGCACGCCGGTGGTGGTGGACAACCGCGTGCAACCGTCCAACAACCCCAGCCCGACGCCGCAAGAAAAATAGGCAGGGTGCGTCCATGAACTTCACCGACACCTTCATCCGCCGGCCCGTGCTGGCGATGGTGATCAGCCTGCTGCTGGTCGTTCTGGGGCTGCGCGCCGGCACCAGCCTGCCGATCAACCAGTACCCGAAGACGCAGAACGCCGTGGTCACGGTGACCACCAGCTATTTCGGCGCCGATGCTGCCACCGTGGCCGGCTTCATCACCCAGCCGCTGGAGGCCGCCATCTCGCAGGCGCAGGGCATCGACTACCTGTCGTCCACCAGCAGCCTGGGTGCGTCCGTCATCACCGCCACGCTGCGCCTGAACTACGACGCCAACCGGGCGCTGACCGAGATCAACACCCAGGTGGCCTCGGTGCGCAACCAGTTGCCGGCGCAGGCGCAGCAGCCGGTGCTGGCGGTGCAGACCGGGCAGACCACCGACGCGATGTACATCGGCTTCTATAGCGACGCCATGCCCAACAACAGCATCACCGACTACCTGGTGCGCGTGGTGCAGCCCAAGCTCAACTCCATCGAGGGCGTGCAAACCGCCGAAATCCTGGGTGCGCGCACCTTTGCCCTGCGCGCCTGGCTGGACGCCGCAAAGATGGCGGCCGTGGGCGTGACCGCCGCCGATGTCTCGACCGCGCTGGCCGCCAACAACTATCTGGCGGCCGTGGGCCAGAGCAAGAACGACATGGTGACGGTGCCCATGAACGCCAACACCTCGCTGCACAGCGTGGCGGAGTTCAAGCAGCTGGCCATCAAGAGCGCGGGCGGCGCCATCGTGCGGCTGCAGGACGTGGCCAACGTGACGCTAGGGTCGGAAAACTACAACTTCAACGTCGCCTTCAACGGCGTGCGCTCGGTGTTCATCGGCATCAAGGTGGCGCCCGAAGCCAACATCCTGACCGTGGCCAAGAACGTGCGCGAGGCCTTTCCGGACTTGCAGACGCAGCTGCCCGCCGGCCTGACCGGCAAGATCGTCTACGACTCGACCGACTTCATCAACAGCTCGATCACCGAGGTGGTCAAGACGCTGCTGGAGGCGCTGGTGATCGTCACCATCGTGATCTACCTGTTCCTGGGCACCTTCCGCGCGGTGGTGGTGCCGGTGATCGCCATGCCACTGTCGCTGATCGGCACCTTCTTCGTGATGCTGCTGCTGGGCTACTCCATCAACCTGCTCACGCTGCTGGCGCTGGTGCTGGCCATCGGCCTGGTGGTGGACGACGCCATCATCGTGGTCGAGAACGTGGACCGGCACATGCGCGAGGGCAAGAGCCCGTTTCAGGCCGCGCTGCTGGCCGCGCGCGAACTGGGCGGGCCCATCATCGCCATGACGGTGGTGCTGGTGGCGGTGTATGTGCCGATCGGCTTTCAGGGTGGCCTGACGGGTGCGCTGTTCACCGAATTCGCCTTCACCCTGGCCGGCGCGGTCACGGTGTCGGGCCTGGTGGCGCTGACGCTCTCGCCCATGATGTGTTCGCGCGTGTTCAAGCCCGAGCAGGACAGCGGCAAGTTCGCCTCGCTCGTGGAGCACATCTTCGAGCGCGTGCATGACATTTACACGCGCGTGCTGTCCAGCCTGCTGAAGACCTGGCCGGTGCTGATCGTGATGGGCGTGATCCTGATCGGCTGCCTGGGCCTGATGTTCAAGATGTCCAAGTACGAACTGGCGCCCGAGGAAGACCAGGGCATCGTGCTGGGCATGCTGCAGGGGCCCGCCACGGCGACCATCGACCAGATGCAGACCTACGCCGAACAGGTGTTCCAGGAGTCGAAGGCGCTGCCCGAGTACGACCAGTTGTTCCAGCTCACCGGCCAGCCCGCACCCAACACCGGCATTGCCGGCGTCATTCTCAAGCCCTGGGATCAGCGCGCGCGCAGCGCGCACGAGGTGCAGATGGAGCTGCAACAGCGCTGGAGCCACATCGCCGGCGCGCGCGTGGTGGCGTTCCAGTTTCCGCCGCTGCCCGGCTCATCGGGCCTGCCGGTGCAGTTCGTCATCAAGACCACCGAGCCGTTCCAGAACCTGAACGCGCTGGCGCAAAAGCTGATGGACAAGGCGCGCGCCGACCACAAGTTCTACTACATCGACGCCGACCTCAAGTACGACCTGCCGCAGGCCACGCTGGAGATCGACCGCGACAAGGCCGCCGCGCTGGGCATGACGCAGCAGGAGGTGGGCAACGCCCTGACGGCCGCGCTGGGTGGCGGCTACGTCAATTACTTTTCCATTTCGGGACGCTCGTACAAGGTGATGCCGCAGGTTCAGCAGGTCGATCGCCTGAACCCATCCAACGTGCTGGACTTCTACATCAAGACCCCCGGCGGCGCCCTGGTGCCCGCCAGCACCGTGGCCAGCCTCAAGCACTCGGTCGAGCCCGAGACCATCAACCACTTCCAGCAGCTCAATTCGGTCACCATCTCCGGCGTGCCCAGCGGTGCGCAGGGCGACACGCTGGAGTACCTGCGCGAGCAGGTGGCCCAACTGGCACCCAGCGGCTACCAGATCGACTACGCCGGCCCCTCGCGCCAGTTCGTTCAGGAGTCGGGCGGCTTTGCCCTGACCTTTGCCTTCGCGCTGATCATCGTGTTCCTGGCGCTGGCGGCGCTGTTCGAGAGCTTCCGCGACCCGGTGGTGATCCTGGTGTCGGTGCCGATGGCGCTGTTTGGCGCGATGATCTTCGTGTTCCTCGGCTTTGCGTCCATGAACATCTACACCGAGGTCGGTCTGGTGACGCTGATGGGCCTGATCAGCAAGCACGGCATCCTGATCGTCGAGGTGGCCAACACCCTGCAGCAAGAGGGCAAGAGCAAGTTCGACGCCATCGTGCAGGCCGCCGGCGTGCGCCTGCGCCCCATCCTGATGACCACCGCCGCCATGGTGTTCGGCGTGGTGCCGCTGGTCATTGCCTCGGGCGCGGGCGCGGCCGGGCGGCAGGCCATGGGCATCGTGATCTTCACCGGCATGGCCATCGGCACGCTGTTCACGCTGTTCGTGGTGCCGGCGATGTACCTGTTCCTGGCCACGGACCGCAGCCAGCAGCGGGCCGCCAAGGACCGCGAGGCCGGCAGCCTGGGCCCTTCCGGCGAGGCACCGCACACCGCCTGATCTGGCGTACGCCGTGCGCCCGGCCGCGCGTCGGGGCGCGCGGGCCTTCAGGCGCCGAAGCCCGCCAGGTCGCGCTCGCCGCGCTCCAGCGCCAGCAGCCAGGTCTTGCGCGGCAGGCCGCCGCCGTAGCCGGTCAGGCTGCCGTTGCTGCCGATCACGCGGTGGCAGGGCACGATGATGGACACCTTGTTGCTCCCGTTGGCCGCGGCCACGGCGCGCGTGGCGGTGGGCCGGCCTATGCTGCGCGCCTGCTCGCCGTAGCTGCGCGTCTGGCCGTAGGGAATGGCCAGCAGCGCCTGCCACACCTGCTGTTGAAACGGCGTTCCCACCAGGTCCAGCGGCACGTCGAAGTGCGTCAGCTCGCCCCTGAAATACGCCGCAATCTGCTCGCCCAAGGCGCGCGTGCGCGGGTCCTCGCCCGGCGTGGCCGCCGCGCCCGCATGACGCTCGACGTCGCGCCACTCGCGTGACAGGCCCCTGGTGTCGATGCCGAACTCGAGCAGGCACAGGCCGTGGGGCGAGAACAGGGCAACCAGGTCGCCCAAGGGCGTTGGATAGACGTGTTGGATCAGTGCTGGCATTGGCTTGCCATCGTACGCCCGTCAGTCCTCGATGCCCCGTTGCGCCGGAATGCCGGCCTTGAAGGCGTGCTTGACCAGCGTCATCTCGGTCACCGTGTCGGCCAGCTCGATCAGCTCGGGCGGGCAGCGCCGGCCCGTCAGGCACACGTGCACATCCTTCGGGCGGGCCTTCAAGGTGGCCAACACCTCGTCCAGCGGCAGCCAGCCGTAGATCAGCGGGTAGGTGATTTCATCGAGCACCACCAGGAAGTGCGCGCCGTCCAGGATGGCCGCCCGCGCCTTCTGCCAGCCGTCGCGCGCCAGTTGGGCGCTGTGCTCCAGGTCCTTGCTCTTCCACGAAAAGCCGTCGCCCAAGCCTTCGATCACTGGCCCCCACGCTCCGCGCTGCGCGTCTTCGCTGCCCCCCGAGGGGGCCGCGTCCGGCTTGGGGCGGCCCGGCGCCGTCCGGGCAGCTGCTTGTGCCAGAAGTTCGAACGCACGGTGCTCGCCAAAGCGGGCCGTCGGCACCTTCATGAACTGGAAGATGCGCACCTGCCGGCCATGCACGTGCTGGCGTCCCAGCGCGCGCAGCGCCAGGCCGAAGGCGGCCGTGCTTTTGCCCTTTCCGTCGCCGGTGTGGACGATGACGAGGCCGCGGCGCTCGCCTTCGGGACGCTCGTAGCCGCGTTCGGTGGGTGGGGTTTCAATCTGCATGAATCAGTTCCGGAAGTTGAGGCAACGCAATCCATTGGCCTTGCACCGGGTGCACGACGATGCGGCCGTCAAACGCGGCCACCAGCGCGCGATGCGTGTCGGCGTCGTGGCAGGCACCATGGTGCAGCAGCCGTCCGGCCTTGACGATCAGCAGGTCGTCGGCCTGCAGGGCCATGTTCAGCTCGTGCAGCACGCTGACCACCGTGCTGCCGCTGGCCACTTGCGCGCGCACGGTGGCCAGCCAGTCGGCCTGGTGCGGCGGGTCCAGGTGCGCCAGCGGCTCGTCCATCAGCAGTACCGGCGCCTGGGTGGCCAGCAGGCGCGCCAGCAGCACACGCTGGCGCTCGCCGCCCGACAGCGCGCCCAGGCGACGCGCGCGCAAGTCCCAGGCCTGCGTGGCTTGCAGGGCCTGGGTGACGGCCGCATGATCCTGCGCACTGGGCGCGGCCAGCCAGGCGCGGTGCGGCAGGCGGCCCAGCATGGCCACGTCCCAGGCCAGCAGGTCCTCGCCTCCCGTCTCGGCCTGGCCCAGCCAGGCCAGTTGGCGTGCCCGATCGCGCGCCGGCCAGTCGCCCAGCGCACGGCCCTGCAGCAGCACCTGGCCGTCACAGGGCAGCAGGCCCGCCAGCGCGCGCAGCAGGGTGGATTTGCCGGCGCCATTGGGGCCGACGACGGTGCACCAGCGGCCCGCGGGCAATTGCAGGTCGATGCCCTGAAGAATGGGATGATTTTCAATGCTGGCACTTATCCCATGGGCGCCAATAGCTATTTTTTGAATAGCATTCGGTGCCATCATGTGTTCCCGCCCAGACGCGAGCGCCGGTGCATCAGCCACAGCAGGTACAGCCCGCCCAGCACGGCGGTGAGCACGCCCACCGGCAGCTCCTGCGGCGCAATGACCAGGCGCGACGCGATGTCGGCGCCCATCAGCAGCAGCCCGCCCACCAGCGCCGACAGCAGCACCAGCGGCCCATGCGTGCTGCGCGCGCGGGCGCGTGCCAGGTGCGGCGCCACCAGGCCGACAAAGCCGATCAGCCCGGTCTGCGCCACGGCCGCGCCGGTGGCCAGCGCCAGCACGGCGATCAGGAGCGCGCGCAGCGGGCCCAGGGGCAGGCCGAGGCTGCGCGCCGTGGCCTCGCCCAGGCTCAGCGCGTCGAGCACGCGCGCCAGCACCCAGGCCGCAGCGAGCAGCGGCACCAGCACGGTGGCCATGACCGCGCAGGCGCCCCAGCCCACCATGCCGGTGATGCCCAGGGTAAAGCCCTGCATGGCCTGCAGCACGTCGGGCTGGGCCAGCTGCACCAGGTCGCGCACGGCGCCCAGCACGAAGCCCACCACCACGCCGGCCAGCAGCAGGCGCAGCGTTTGCTGCACGCCGCGCGCCAGCACCAGCGCCAGCAGCACGCCGCCCAGCGCGCCGACAAAGGCCGCTCCCGTCATGCCCAGCCGCGCCAGCCACGGCGAGGCCGCCTGCAGCAGCGCCACGCCGCCTCCGCCGGCCACCATGCTGCCGGTGCCCAGCGCGGCATAGGCCATGGCCACCGCCAGCGCCGCGCCCGACGCGCTGCCCAGCAAGAACGGATCGGCCAGCGGGTTGCGAAACAGGCCCTGCGCCACCGCGCCCGCCAGCCCCAGCAGCGCGCCGGCCAGCCAGGCGCCCAGGGTGCGTGGCAGGCGGATGTCCCACACGATCTGCCAGGCCACCGGGTCGTGGCGCGCATGCAGCAGGCTGTCAAAACCGGTGCTGCCCACGCTGGCGCCCCAGGCCAGCCCCAGCAGCGACAGCGCCAGCAGGCCCCCCGCCAGCGCCCAGGCGCGCGCGCCGGCGCGAGCCGGTGCGGTTGTGGTGGTTTGAACGGCGGACAAACTCATCAACACAGCGCTTGATGGGGCGGAAGAACGGAACAGCCGGACGCAGAGGAGGCAAAGAATGCGCAAAGGACGCAAATGAGAAAGAAGAACAATTTGGTCTTTTCTTTTGCGTCCTCTGCGTGATTTTTGCGTCCTCTGCGTCCGGTATTTTTTTCTGCGTGCATCGTTTCAGCCCAAGCAACTCATTTGTCGACGCTCAACCGATGCGCCGCGCAGTCGGCCATCATGCGTGCCGCTTCGGGCATGCGCGGGCCGGGGCGCACCAGGATGTCGCGCTGCTCGGCATTGAAGGCGCACACATGGCCCTGCCGCAGCGCGCGCAACTGCGCCCAGCCGGGGCGGCGCGCCAATTGGGCGGCGCCCTGCTGGCTGACCATGATGAGGTCGGGGTCGGCGCGCACCACCAGCTCGGGGTTGATCTTGGGGTACGGGCCCAGGCTGGCGTCGATGATGTTGACCAGGCCCAGGGCCGTGAGCAGCTCGTCGATGAAGGTGCCGCGCCCGGCGGCGTGCGGCGCGGCGTCCACCTCGTAGTACACGCGCTGGCCGCGCGCGGCGGCGGGCACGGACTGGGCCGCGGCCTGCACGCCGGCGTCGATCTGCCGCAGCAGGGCGCCCGCCGCCTGCGGCTGCTGCAGCAGCGCGCCCAGCCGCTCGGTGGCGCGGCGCATGCCGGCCAGGGTCTTGGGCTCCAGCGCCACCACCCGCAAGCCCAGCGCGCGCAGGCGCACGCTGGCGCGCGAGGACACGCCGATCAGCACCACGTCGGGCTTGAGGGCCACCACCGCCTCGACGTTCGGGTCCAGCCCGCCGCCCAGCTGCGGCAGCTGGTGCACACGGGCGGGCCAGTTGGAATAGCGGTCCACACCCACCAGGCGGTCGCAGGCGCCCAGCGCGCACACGGTTTCGGTCAGCGAGGGCAGCAGGCTGACGATTCGTGCCGGCGCGGCGTCGAAGCGCGTGGTCTGGCCGGCGTCGTCGTGGATTTCAAAGGCGTGGGCGGCCGCGAACGTGCAAGCCAGCAGCGCGCCGAGCAGCGCGGCCCGACGCCCTCTCCCGCGTGCGGGAGAGGGTTGGGGTGAGGGTGCGCACGGTGACGAGGGATGCGTCGCTGCCCTCACCCCTGCCCTCTCCCAGAGGGAGAGGGTGAAACTCCAAATCCAAGCCATGAATCTCATGCCACACCCTTCACGGTCACCGGCAGCCCCGCCACCATCAGCATCACCCGCTCGCAGGCCGCGGCCACCTGCTGATTGAGCTGGCCCAGCGCATCGACAAAGGCGCGCACCTCGCGGCCCAGCGGGATCACGCCCAGGCCGATCTCGTTGCCGACCAGCACGAGGGGGCCGGGGCAGCGTTCGATTGCTTGCAAAAGCATAGCTGTCTGCGCAGATGGGGAGCTCGCCACAGCCTCATTTTGTTCCGATTCATCGAGCGGCATGAGCTGCTGCGTCAGCCACAGCGTCAGGCAATCGACGATGCGCAAGGTCTCGGCCCCGCCCGCGCCGGCTATGGCGGCGGCCACGTCGTTCGGCGATTCGACAGTGGCCAGGCCCGGCACGCGCTCGGCGCGCTCGCGCCGGTGGCGGGCGATGCGCGCGCGCATCTCGCCATCCATCGGCTGGGCGGTGGCGATCAGCACGGCGCGGTGCGCAGCGCCCTGCGCCAGCCAGGCGCCGGCCAGGCTTTCGGCGCGGCGCGACTTGCCGCTCTTCTGGCCGCCCAGGATGAACTCGCTGCGGGCGATGGCCAGGCGCTCAGGCATGCCGGTCCATCCATTGCGTCACGATGCGGTGCAGCGCGTCGGCGCCATCGGTCAGCGCGGCCGGGCCGGGTTGCAGGATCTCGGGCGACTTGATCTCGAACAGCTGCCCGTCACGCACGGCGGGCACGTCCTGCCAGCCGGCGCGCGCGGCCACCTGCTCGGCGCGAAACTTCTTGCCGCACCACGAGCCGATGATGATGTCGGGCGCGCGCCGCACCACCTCCATCGGGTCGGCAATGATGCGGCCCTTGGCCAGCGGCTGGGCCGCCAGCTCGGCAAAGCAGTCCTCGCCGCCGGCAATGTCGATCAGCTCGGACACCCAGCGGATGCCGCTGATCTGCGGCTCGTCCCATTCCTCGAAGTACACGCGCGGGCGCCGCCGGCCTTGAGTCAAACGGTCCTGCACCGCTTGCTGTATCTGCGCCAGTCGCTCCCCAAATTGCAGCAATCGGGCGCGCCCGCGCTCCTGCGCCCCCACCAGCGCCGCCAGCTGATCGAGCACGCCGAAGATCTCGGCCACGCTGCGCTGGTTGAACACCATCACCGGCACGCCGGCGCGAATCAGCGCGGCGGCAATGTCGGCCTGGATGTCGGAGAAGCCCAGCACCAGGTCGGGCCGCAGGGCCACGATCTGCTCGATGCGCGCGCTGGTGAAGGCGCTGACCTTGGGCTTTTCCTGCCGCGCGCGGCGCGGGCGCACCGTGAAGCCGCTGATGCCGACGATGCGCCGCTCCTCGCCCAGCAGGTACAGCCACTCGGTGGTCTCCTCCGTCAGGCAGACGATGCGCTCGGGGCCCGTGAGCGCCGCCGGCAACCACGATGCTTCTGTATTCATAGCTGCTTGCGCCCGTCAGACAAGCGCTGGGGGGATGAATCATTTGAAAACAGCGCCGCCGTGGCCGACGCGCTGGACTCAAACCAGGCATGAAAGTAGCTGGCGCGCACGGCCCCTTGCGCATACACCGCCTCGCCCTGCGCCCGCGCGCTGCCGGGCGCGGGCGTGGTGCAGGCCAGCGGCGCCAGCGGCGTCTCGCACACCGAAAAATGAAAGCTGTGGCCGCGCAGCGCCGGCGCCCCGCCCGCCAGCGCCAACGACTGCATGCCCAGGCCCATCAGCCGGCCCTGCATGCGCACGCGGCCGGGCAGCAGGCCCCACATCGGGTGCGCCGTGTCCTCGCGCGTGAGCAGCTCGTCGAACAGGCACATCATGCCGCCGCACTCGGCCCACACCGGCCGTCCGGCCTGCGCGTGGGCCTGCAACTGGGCGCGCAGGTCGGTGCGCGCGGCCAAGGCGCTGGCATGCAGCTCGGGGTAGCCGCCGGGCAGCCACAGCGCGTCGCAGGCGGGCAGCGCGTCGCCGGCCAGCGGCGAGAAAAACACCACCCGCGCACCCAGCGCCTGCAGGCACTCGAGGTTGGCCGGGTAGACAAAGGCAAAGGCCGCATCGCGCGCGACGGCCACCGTGCGGCCAGCCAGCAGCGCCGGCGCTGCCGGGGCGGTGGCCGGGGCAGCAAAGGCCACGCTCCAGCGCGCGCGCCAGTCGGCAAGCGTCATGGCGCCCAGCGGGGTGGCGGCCAGCGCGTCGGCGGCGGCGTCCAGCCGCGCCAGCGCCTGATCGTGGCCCAGCTCGTGCGCGGCGATCAGGCCCAGGTGGCGCTCGGGCAGTTGCATCGCCTCGCTGCGCGGCAGCGCGCCCAGCCAGTGCGCCGGCTCATCCAGCGACGCGCGCAGCAGCGCGGCATGGCCTTCGCCGGCCACGCCGTTGGCGAGTACGCCGGCCCAGGGCAAGGGGCCATCGTGCGCACTTCGATAGTCGCGCAGGCCGTGCGCAATGGCGCCCAGCGTCTGCGCCATGGCGCCGGCCTGAATCACGGCCAGCACCGGCAGGCCCAGGGCGCGCGCCAGATCGGCGCTGCTGGGGGTGCCGTCGTGCAGGCCCATCACGCCTTCGACCAGGATCACGTCGGCCGCTTGCGCGGCGGCATGCAGGCGCGCGCGCGCATCCATCTCACCCGTCATCCACAGGTCGAGCGAATGCACCGCGTGCCCGCTGGCCAGCTCATGCCAGAACGGGTCGAGAAAGTCCGGCCCGCACTTGAACACCCGCACCCGCGCGCCGCGTCGCGCCAGCAGCCGCGCCAGCGCAGCCACCACGGTGGTCTTGCCCTGGCCCGAGGCCGGGGCCGACACCAGCAGCGCGGGGCAGCGCGGGTTCATCAGCGCCCCGTCCAGCGCAGGCCGACGAAGAAGGTGCGCGGCGGCGTGGCGTAGCCGCTGGCCAGCTGGTAGGACTTGTCGCCCAGGTTGTCGATGCGCGCCAGCAGGTCCCACTGGCGGGCGATGCGCGTGCTGGCATACAGGTTGACCAGGCCGTAGCCGCCCAAGCGACTGGTGTTGGCCGCGTTGTCCCAGCGGTGGCTGACGGCCTGCCACTCAGCGCCCAGGGTCCAGTCCGCCACGCGCGTGTCGGCGGCCAGCTTGAGCAGGCGCTGCGCGCGCCGGGCCAGCAGCTTGCCGGTGTCGGCATTCTTGGGTTGCTGCAAGTCCAGCGAGCCGCTCAGGTTGACGGTGCCCAGGCGGTGCGCGCCGGACAGCGTCACGCCCTGCAGCGTGGCGCGGCCGGCGTTTTCGTAGCAGCCGAACAGGCCGGCGCAGGGACCAGGCGCGCCGAAGTTGATCAGGTTCTTCACGCGGTTGTGATAGGCGGTCACGCCAAACCGGCTGGCGCCCTGTGCCCAGTGCAGGCCCAGTTCGACGTTGCGGCTTTTCTCGGGTTGCAAGGCCGGCTGGCCGTACTCCGAGAAGCGTTGGTAGAGCGTGGGCACGCGAAACGCCGTGCCCACGGCCCCGGTCACGCGCCAGCCCGGCGCAAAGCCGTAGCCATAGGCCACGCCGCCGGTGGTCTGGCCACCGAACTCGCTGTCGCGATCGTGGCGCAGGTTGACCTGCAGCGTGTGAGGCCCGCCGGTGTAGCCGTAGCCCAGGGCGATGCCGTCCTGGTGACGGCGGCGGTCGATCGGATCGTTGACCAGCGCATCGCCGCGCCGCTCCAGCGCCGCGGTAAACAGGTGGCCTCCCTGGCGCCATTCGTTCTGGAACAGCACGTTGCGCAGCGTCGTTTTCGTCTGGTACGGAGAAGGAACGGTCTCGTAGCGCTGCTGCGACTGGTTGACCGACAGGCGGGTGCTGTAGTTCTTGCTCCACTGCGCCGACCACTGCGCGCCCAGCGTGCTCAGGCGGTTCAGGCCGTGGTCGTCCAGGCCGGGGGCAAAGCCGTCGTACTGGGCATCCATGTTGGTGTAGGTGCCCGTCAGGTCGATGCGGTGCTCCTTGCTCAGCTGCATGCCCAGCCGGCCGCTGGCCGAGCTTTGGCGATAACCGTCCAGGTCCGGGTTGGCACCGGGCTTGCTGTTGTAGCCGCGGCTGATTTCGCGCGCGGCACCCAGCGAGTAGTCCAGCGCGCCGTTGGCGCCGGAGAAGCCTGCCTCCAGCTTGCCGGTGCGGCGGTTGCCCGCGCCGATACCGACGTAGGGCGTGAACGGACCCTCGCCCTTGCGGGTGAAGATCTGGATCACGCCGGCAATGGCGTCCGATCCATAGACCGCTGCTGCGGGGCCGCGCACGATCTCGATGCGCTCGACCTGGCTCAGGCTGATCGCCTCCCAAGGCGCGCCGCCGGTGGCCTGCGAATCGACGCGCACGCCGTCGATGTAGACGGCGGTAAAGCGCGTCTCGGCCCCGCGCAGGAACACGCCGGTGGCGGTGCCCGGCCCGCCGTTGCGCGACAGCTCCAGCCCCGGCTGGCGCGCCAGCAGGTCGCTGATGGTGACGGCGCCGCTGTCGTCGATGCGTGTGCGGTCGATCAGCGTGACGTCGGCCAGCACGTCGCTCAAAGGCTGCGCCACCCGCGTGGCGGTGACCACGGTGTCGGGCAGGTTGACGGCGCCCAGCTGCGCCACGGTGGTTGCATCGGCCTGCGCCCACGCCGAACCGGCCGCAGCCGAAAACGCGCACGCAAGGGCCAGCGGCAACGCGGCCGGCCGGCAGAAAGAGAACCCAGGATTCATGATGAGAAACACAAGACAAGCGTCCCGGCCGGCTTCCCCGCCGGCAATGGGACCCACATGGCCGGGCGCCTTCCGCCACATGCGCAGCGGGCAGCGCCAAGCCGCCTTGTTGGCCGGTATCCGGGCTGACGAATGGGATACCGGCGCCTCGCCTTCCCGGTTGCGTGTTTCAGCGCGGCCAGTGGCGTGTGAGGAGCCGGTCGGCACTCGCGGACGAACCGCAAGCGCCGCATCCGCTTACCGTTGCGGGGGCAGCGCAGGTTGGGCGATGCTCGTGGCGAGGCACCCTCCTGCTTCCCGTTGAACTGCGGCCGTGCGAACCACGACGCGCGAGCACCAACAGCGGTCGATTGTATCGGCGCGCCTGCGTCCGGTGCGGGATAGGCATCGATGTTGACCGGTCTTTGCGCCAGACCCCGCTCGTACAATGGCGGCTCCGTTGCGTGGCTGACCGCACCATGACCCACCCTCCCCTGACCGACCAGATCGCCGAGCGCGTCGAGCGGCTGCTCGTGCGCCACGCGGAGCTGCACCGCACCAATGCCCTGCTGGCGCAGCAGATCGAAGCCCTTACGCAAGAGCGCGACAGCCTCAGGTCGCGCCTGCAGGCTGCGCGCGCACGGGTGGACGCGCTGATCGACAAGCTGCCCACCGCGCCCGGCGCGCTCACGGCGCTGCCAGACCCGGGACGCACGCCATGAACCAGCTCGAAGTGCGCATCATGGGCCAGGGCTACGTGCTGCGCTGCCCCGATGGCGGCGAGGCGCGCCTGACCGAGGCCGCCCAGCGCGTGGACGCGGCCATGTGCAAGATCCGCGATGCCGGCAAGATTCGTGCGCGCGACCGCATCGCCGTACTGGCTGCGCTCAACCTGGCCTTCGAGCTGGGCGAGCCGTCCCCCGCAGCCGCCGCGCCGGCGACGGCGCCCGCCCCGGCACCGACCAACAACGCGGCCGACGACGCGACGCTCGCCGCCTTGCTGCAACGCCTGGATCGTGCGCTGGGCGAAGACGGTCAGTTGCTCTAAAATGACAGCGTCTGCGGTGCGTGCCGGGCTTTATATTTCCTTGAACCAATGCTCATACGAGCCCGGGCCTGGAACATCGTCTGGTCGGCGTGATCGTCTCGCGTCAGATGAACCCAAGACCAGTCTGACCTCGCCCACCTGAACCCCCGCGTTCAGGATGACGGTCCGGCGGCATTCGCAGACACCTTATTCGGCGTTCCCCCCCTGAGGCGCTGGCGCGCCATCCCCCCCTGTCGTACGGGGAGACAACGCCAGTGGCCGGTGCAAGCCCGGCCACGGCGTTCGCTGGCAGGGCCTGCTCCGCGGCCGACTGTCCATTGATTTCCGCGAAGCCTTTGATGCCGATCGAACCCCTGCTGATCCTCGAACTGGCCGCGCTCGGCCTGACGACCGGTTTTCTGGCCGGCCTGCTGGGCATCGGCGGCGGCATGATCATGGTGCCGTTCATCTCGGCCATGCTGGGCGCGCGCGGCGTGGCGCCGGGGCTGGCGGTGAAGATGGCGATTGCCACCTCGATGGCCACCATCATCTTCACCTCGATCAGCAGCGTGCGCGCGCATCACAAGAAGGGCGCCGTGCGCTGGGACATCGTGCGCAGCCTGGCGCCCGGCATCGTGGGTGGCGCCATGGTGGCCAGCCTGGGCGTGTTCTCGCTGCTCAAGGGTGCGCTGCTGTATTTCGTCTTCGCCAGCTTCGTCGCCTTCTCGGCCGTGCAGATGTTCCTGAACAAGAAGCCCGCCGCCTCGCGCCAGCTGCCCGGCTCGCCGGGCCTGCTGGGCACGGGCGGGGTGATCGGCTTCCTGTCGGGCCTGGTGGGCGCCGGCGGCGGCTTCGTCAGCGTGCCCTTCATGACTTGGTGCAACGTGGCCATCCACAACGCGGTGGCCACCAGCGCGGCGCTGGGCTTTCCGATCGCGCTGGCCAACGTGGCGGGCTACATCGTGGCCGGCCACGGCCTGCACGATCTGCCGCCGCACGCGGTCGGCTACCTGTGGCTGCCGGCGCTGATCGTGATTGCGTGCTGCAGCGTGCTGATGGCTCCGCTGGGCGCGCGCGCGGCGCATGCGCTGCCCGTCAGCAAGCTCAAGCGCGCGTTTGCCGTGGTGCTGATCGCGTTGGCGCTGTACATGCTGGGCAAGGGCATCGGCGCGCTGGAGGGCTGAAATCCCCGTCTGCAGTTTTCAGGCCAATTTGGGCTGCAGCCCTTGTTCCATCAGCGCAAAAAGCTCTGTTTTTTATAGCTTCTACGCCGCTGGCACCACGCACCAGGGCGCCTGATCGTGCATCAGCCCCAGCCACAGGGCGCCGGCCGAGGTGACGATCAACGCCAGGCCGGCCAGGCGCATGCCCCAGGTGCCGCGCCCACCCCGCCCCAGGCGCAGCAGCAGCCAGGGCCCCAGCCACAGAACCGCGCCCGAGCCCAGGGCAAACGCGGCCATCACCAGCGCGCCGCCGGTCACGCTGCCGGCCAGTGCGGCGACCATGACGGCCGAGTACAGCAGGCCGCAAGGCAACAGCGCCCAGGCCACGCCCAGGCCCAGGGGCGCGGCCAGGCCGAAGCCCTGCGTGGCACTGCGCACGCGGGTCCACACGCGGCGGGCGCCCACTTCCAGCCACAGCGGCTGGCGCGCCCAGACGAGCAGCATCAGGCCCAGCAGCACGGCGGCCACGTGCACCATGGTCCAGACCGGCCGCAGCGCGGCGGAGTGCACCGTGAGCCAGCCCAGGCCCTGCATCGACGCGGCGGCCAGCGCGCCCAGCAGCGCGTAACCGGCCAGCCGGCCGAGTTGAAACAGGCCGATGCCCTGCGCGCCGCGCGGCGCCGCGGCCTGGCCGATGCCGGCGCAGGCCGCACCGCACATGGCGATGCAGTGGGGGCCGCCCGCCAGCCCCATGATCAGGGCGGTGGCGACCAGGGAAGCAAGCATCAGAGAATTTTAGAGAAGCGCGCGCGCGTCTGCGCCGCCTGCAGGTATTTGTCGAACACCATGGCCACGCCGCGCACGAAGAACCAGCCCATGGGCGTGACCTCGATGGCGCTCTCGCTCACGCTGACCAGCCCGTCGTCCTGCATGGCAGACAGGCGCTTGAGCTCGCTGGCAAAGTAGGTCCTGAAATCGATCAGGTGCGACAGCTCGATCGACTCGAACTGCACGCGGCCCTGGCACATCAGGGCCATGATGACGGCCCTCCTGACCAAGTCGTCACGCGAGACGGCCAGGCCGCGCACCACCGGCAGATGGCCGTGGTCCAGCCGGTCCTGGTATTCGATCAGGTCCTTGGCGTTCTGGCTGTAGGTGGCGCCGACCTTGCCGATGGCCGACACGCCCAGGCCGATCAGGTCGGCGTCGGGCTGGGTGCTGTAGCCTTGGAAATTGCGGTGCAGCCGGCCTTGGCGCTTGGCCACGGCCAGGGCGTCGCCCGGCAGCGCGAAGTGGTCCATGCCGATGTAGACGTAGCCCGCCTGCTCGAAGGCGGCCAGCGAACGCGCCAGCATGGCCACCTTGGCGCCGGCCTGCGGCAGCTCGACGGCATTGATGCGCCGCTGCGACTTGAAGCGCTCGGGCAGGTGGGCGTAGCCGTACAGGGCGATGCGGTCGGGCCGCAGCTCGGCCACCTGGGCCAGAGTGCGGTCGAAGGACTCGGGGGTCTGCTTGGGCAGGCCGTAGATCAGATCGACGTTGATCGAGTCGAAGCCGATCTGGCGCGCGGCGGCCACCAGAGCAAACACCTGCTCTGCCGGCTGCACCCGGTGCACCGCCTTCTGCACCAGCGGATCGAAGTCCTGCACGCCGAAGCTCAGGCGGTTGAAGCCCAGGGCCTTGAGCGTGCCCAGGCGCGTGGGGTCGATGGTGCGCGGGTCGATCTCGATGGAGTACTCGCCCCCGGCCACGAAGCTGAAGTTGCGCCGCAACATGCCCATCAGCTCACCCAGCTCCTCGTCGCTGAGAAAGGTGGGCGTGCCGCCGCCCAGGTGCAGCTGGCTGACGGCCTGCTGCCCACCCAGGCGCTGCACGTGCAGGTCCACCTCGCGGCTCAGGTAGCGCAGGTACGGGCCGGTGCGGTCGTGGTGCTTGGTGATGATCTTGTTGCAGGCGCAGTAGTAGCACAGCGACTCGCAGAACGGCAGATGCACATACAGCGACAGCGGCTTGGCCGCCTGGGCCGATCCGATGCTGCGCTGCTCGAGTGCGTTCAGGTAGTCGGCCTCGCCAAAGGCCTCGACAAAGCGGTCGGCGGTGGGATAGGAGGTGTAGCGCGGCCCGGGAACGTCGAATCGATTCAGCAGCTCGGGGGTGATGACTGGCATGGGAGGGCAATTTCGTATGGCAGGGCATACTGTCAGGCCAAGGGCTGCACTTGTCCTTGACGACCATCAAGAAGACCAGAGGAAAACAATTGGGAATTTCCCGGTAAGCCGACTAAAATCAAGAACCTTTTTCGCATGCGTCAAGGCGCCTGTTCATCCGATGACCCCGAAAGCCATCCAAGTCGCCTGTTCCAACTGCAACCTGCGCGAGCTGTGCATGCCCGTCGATGTGAACGGGCCGGACATGGACAAGATCGATTCCCTGGTGGCCACGCGCCGCAAGATCAGGCGCGGGGAATCGCTGTTTTCCAATGGCGACCGCTTTGACGCCCTCTACGCCATCCGCACGGGCTTTTTCAAGACCCGCGTGACCACCGAGGACGGGCGCGACCAGGTGACGGGCTTTCAGATGGCCGGCGAGATCATCGGCCTGGACGGCATCGTCGGCGACCGTCACAGCTGCGACGCCGTGGCGCTGGAGGACGCCGAGGTGTGCGAGATGCCCTACGGGCGGATCGAGGAGCTCTCGCGCGAGGTGCCGGCGTTGCAGGCCCACGTGCACAAGATCATGAGCCGCGAGATCGTGCGCGAGCATGGCGTGATGCTGCTGCTGGGCAGCATGCGCGCCGAAGAGCGCCTGGCCGCCTTCCTGCTGAACCTGGTGCAGCGCCTGCACGCGCGGGGGTTCTCGCGCTCGGAGCTGGTGCTGCGCATGACGCGCGAGGAGATCGGCAGCTTTCTGGGCCTCAAGCTCGAGACCGTCAGCCGCACCTTCTCGAAGTTTGCCGAGGACGGCCTGATCGAGGTCAAGCACCGGCACGTGCGGATCCTCGACCTGGAGGCGCTGCGCACCATGGTCAACGCCCCGGACGGGCGCTGATTTCTGAGTCAAATTGGCCCGCAGCGCTTGTCCAGCAAGCGCAACAAGCTATCAAAATCATTGCAGCGTGGTTTTCAGGCTGTCCGGGATCGGCAACGGCATGACGGCGATGCCCTCCTCCAGCAGCGCCTCGGTCTGCTCTGGCGTGGCCTGGCCGCGGATGCCGCGTTCGGCGGCCTCGCCGTGGTGAATGCGGCGCGCCTCGTCGGCAAAGCGCTCGCCCACGTCCTCGGTCTGCGCCAGCACGCGGCGCACCATCTGCAGCCATGCGGCCTGCATGGCCTGTGGCGGCAGCGAGGCCACGGGTGCGGCCTGATCGCCGGGCCCAGGGGCCGCCGACCGCGCTGAATCGGATGCGACCGGCGGCGGGCCGCCGCGCCCCAGATTGAGCCGCGGCGCACTCAGCATCTTGCTGACGGCTGTATCGCTGCACAGGGGGCAGGCCACCAGCTGGCGGGCCTGCTGGTCCTGAAAGTCGTCCTCGGAAGCAAACCAGCCCTCGAAGACGTGGCCGCCCGAGCATTGGAGGTTGAGCACTTTCATCGATCGTCGTCTCTCACGTGGCTGCAGCCGTCTGCCACTCCAGCGGCCACGCGCCGCCAAGCACATTTTGCAGCCACAGCGCACCCACCAGAGTCTTGGCGTCCGTCACCTCGCCGCCACGGCACCACGCCTGCAGCTGGGCCGGACTGGCGCTGAAGACTTCGAGGAATTCGCCTTCGTCGAGCGCGCGTTCACCCGACACCAGCTGGCGCGCAAACCAGATCTCGATCACCTCGGTGGAATAGGACACCACCGGGTGCAGCACACCGGCACGGGCCCACTGGCGGGCGACGTAGCCGGTTTCCTCGTGCAGCTCGCGTTGCGCGCAGGCCAGCGCCGACTCGCCCGGATCGAGCTTGCCGGCCGGAAACTCGATCAGCGTGCGCTGCACCGGGTAGCGGTATTGGCGCTCGAGCACCACCTCCAGCGTGCCGCCGGCGCGCTCCAGCAGCGGGATGATCATCACCGCACCAGGATGCAGGATGTATTCGCGATCGGTCAGGCTGCCGTCGGGCAGGCGCACGCGGTCGCGCCTTGCATGCAGAAAGCCGCCCTTGAACAGCTCACTCTCGTGCACCGGATGCTCGGTCAAATCCATGGCTTGGCGCCCTACTTCTTGTGGCGCACCAGATAGCGGTAGACGAAACCCGGGAAAGCCAGCGTGGCAAACAGGGAGCCGGTGACGGCATAGAACTCCCAGCCTTGCGGGTAGTTCTGCCCCGCCGCCTTCTCCAGGGCCATGCCGACGGCCCCGACGACGAAATACCACACCAGCAGCTCGAGCACGCGCCAGCCCAGCGCCTTGTGGTGGCCGGGCAGCGGAACCACCGCCAGCAGGCGCTCGTTGACAAACGGAAGATTGGCGGCCAGCAGTGCCAGCACAATGACCAGCCAGATGCTGAGGTTGGGAGCCATCAGGTGGCCAGCATCTGCACGATGGCCTGCGCGCACAGGGTCATCAGCGCGCCGGGCACCAGGCCCAGGATCAGCAGCAGCGCGCCGTTGACGGACAGCGTGGCGCGCATGTCCAGCGGAGCCTGGATCGGCTCGGTGCGGGCAACCGGGTCAAAGTACATGACCTTGACCACGCGGATGTAGTAGAACGCTCCCACCAGCGCCATGATGACGGCAAACACCGCCAGGCCGATCAGGGCCGGCTGCTGGGTGCTGATCAGTGCCTGCAGGATCGACAGCTTGGCCTGAAAGCCCACCAGCGGCGGAATGCCGGCCAGCGAGAACAGGCAGATCGCCATCAGGCCGGCGTAGAACGGGCTGCGCTGGTTCAGGCCGGCGAAGTCGGAGATCTCCTCGCTCTCGTAACCGTCGCGTGCCAGCAGCAGGATGATGCCGAAACTCACCAGGTTGGTCAGCACGTAGATCACGGCGTAGAACATGGCCGAGCTGTAGGCGTTGGCGGCCAGCTGCGCGTTGCCATTGACCACGCCGGCCAGCAGGCCCATCAGCACGAAACCCATGTGCGAGATGGTCGAGTACGCCAGCATGCGTTTCAGGTTGGTCTGCGCAATGGCCGCCACGTTGCCGATGATGAGCGAGGCCACGGCCAGCACCGCCAGCATGGGCTGCCAGTCGATCGCCAGTGGCAGCAGGCCTTCGACCAGCAGCCGGATCGCCATGGCAAAGGCCGCCAGCTTGGGCGCGCTGCCGATGATCAGCGTGACCGAGGTGGGTGCGCCCTCGTACACGTCGGGAATCCACATGTGGAAGGGCACGGCGCCAAACTTGAAGGCCATGCCGGCCACCACGAACACCACCCCGAACACCAGCACCTGGTGCTTGACCTGGCCCGAGGCCACCGCCTTGAACACGCCGCCGATGTCCAGCGTGCCGGTGGCGCCATACAGCATGGACAGGCCGTAGAGCAGAAAACCCGAGGCCAGCGCGCTCAGCACGAAATACTTCATTGCCGCCTCGACCGACACCACGTGGTCGCGGCGCAGCGCCACCAGCGCATAGGCCGACAAGGCCATGCATTCGAGCCCCAGGTAGATCAGCACGAAGTTGTTGGCCGAGCACATGATGAACACGCCCAGCAGCGAGGTCAGGCTGAGCACGTACCACTCGCCCCCGCGCAGCATGCCGCGCTGGCCCACGTAGGTGCGGCTGTAGATGAAGATCACCAGCACCGCCAGCGACGAGAAGCACTTGAGCCAGTCGGCCATCACGTCGCTGACGACCATGCCGCCGAAGCCGTACACGGTCTGGCCATTGAGCGCATACATCGCCGTCAGCGCCACCAGCACCACCAGGGTGAGGTTGGACAGCCAGTAGGCAGCCAGGCGGCGCGGCCCGCGGTCGAGCAGGTCCACCAGCGTGACCACGCAGGTCATGGCCAGCAGCACGATCTCCGGATAGACGGCCATCCAACTGAATCGGTCAATCATGTTCGGGTTCTCAGTTCAGTTTGGAGACAGTCACTTGCTGGACCAGCTTGGCCACCGAGGCGTCCATCACGTCGGTAATGGGCTTGGGATAGATCCCCATCCACAGCACGGCAATGGCCAGCAGTGCCAGCGCACTGCATTCGCGCCAGTTGATGTCGGGCATCTTGTGGCGCACGTTGTCGTTGGCGACGGCGCCAAAGTACACGCGCTTGAACATCCACAGGCTGTAGCCGGCGCCCGAGATCAGGGCCGTGGCCAGCAGCAGGCCGAGCCAGAAATTGGTGCGCACGCTGGCCAGGATCACCATCCACTCGCCGACGAAACCGGCGGTACCCGGCAGGCCGCAGTTGGCCATGAAGAACAGCAGTGCAAAGGCGCCGAAGCGCGGCATGACGTTGATGACGCCGCCATACGCCGAGATTTCACGGGTGTGCAGGCGGTCATACAGCACGCCGATGCACAGGAACATGGCGCCCGACACGAAACCGTGCGCAATCATCTGCACCAGGCCGCCCGAAATGCCCAGATCGTTGAAGATGAAAAAGCCCATGGTGACAAAACCCATGTGCGCCACCGACGAATAGGCCACGAGTTTTTTCATGTCCTTTTGCACCAGCGCCACCAGGCCGACGTAGATCACCGCGATCAGCGACAGCGCAATCATGAACCAGGCCCACTCGCGCGAGGCATCGGGCAGGATGGGCATGGAAAAGCGCACGAAGCCGTAGGCGCCCAGCTTGAGCATGATGGCCGCCAGCACGATGGAGCCGCCGGTGGGCGCTTCCACGTGCGCATCGGGCAGCCACGTGTGCACAGGCCACATCGGCACCTTGACGGCAAAGGCGGCAAACAGGGCGAAGAACAGCAGGGTCTGCGCCGTGCCGGACAGCGGCAGCTGCTGCCACACCGCGATGTCGAAACTGCCACCGGACTTGGCGTACATGTAGATGAAGCCCACCAGCATGAAGAAGGAGCCCATCAGCGTGTACAGGAAGAACTTGAACGCCGCGTAGATCTTGTTGGGCCCGCCCCAGACGCCGATGATCAGGTACATCGGGATCAGCGTGGCTTCGAAGAAAAAGTAGAACAGGATGCCGTCGAGCGCGCAGAACACGCCGATCATGATCCCCGACAGGATCAGGAAGGACGCCATGTACTGGTTGACCTTGCGCTGGATCACCTCCCAGCCGGCGATCACCACGATGATGGTGATGAAAGCCGTGAGCAGCACGAACCACACCGACAGGCCGTCGACGCCCAGGTGGTAATTGACGTTGAAACGCTCGATCCAGGGCACGTTCTCGACAAACTGCATCTCGGCCGTGCCGAGCTTGAAGCCGCCGTACAGCGGCAGCGTGACCAGAAAGCTGATCACCGAACCGATGAGCGCCAGCCAACGCACCAGCGTGGCCTGGCTGTCCTTGCCGAAAAACAGCAGGAGTGCGCCAAAAACAATCGGCGTCCAGATGGAAAGGCTCAACCAACCCATGTTCTTATCCCGTTCTTGCCTTATTGGGCGAGCCAGACGAAATACGTCATCAGCACGAAGAGGCCCAGGATCATCGCCAGGGCGTAGTGATAAAGGTAGCCCGATTGCAGCCAGCGCAGCGCGCCGGCGCTCCAGCCAACCAGGCGCCATGAGCCGTTGACCACCGCCCCGTCGATCAGGCCGGCGTCCGCGCCCTTCCACAGCCCGACACCAAGCCCGCGCAGGCTGCCCGCGATGGCCTTGATCCAGACCCAGTCCATGTAGTACTTGTTGTCCAGCAGGGTGTAGATGGGGCTGAACGCCGCCTTGATGCGAGCCGGCAGCGCCGGGTTGACGAGATACAGGTAATAGCTGAGCACCGCCGCCGCCAGCGCCAGCCATGTGGGCAGCGCCGTCAGGCCATGCAGGCCCATCGCCCACCAGCCGTGGATTTCCTCGGCCAGTGCCGCCATGGCCGGATGGCGCGCGCCATCGACGGTGATGGCGTGGGCGAAGAAGTCGCCGAACAGCATGGGCATCAGCGTCATTGCGCCGATGATGACCGAGGGAATGGCCAGCAGCACCAGCGGCACCCACACCACGGCCGGTTGCTCCTTGGGCTTGGCGTCGTGCCCGTGGCCATGGTCGTGCCCGTGATCGCCATCATGGTGCGCGTCCGGGTTCTGGTCATAGCGCTCAGGCCCGTGGAACACCAGGAAGTACAGGCGGAAGGAGTACAGCGAGGTCACGAACACGCCGGCCACCAGGGCCACGTATGCAAAGCCCGTGCCTGGCAGCGTGCTCGCATGAACCGCGGAGATGATCGACTCCTTGGAGTAGAAGCCGGCGAAGAACGGCGTGCCGATCAGCGCCAGCGTACCCACCAGGAAGGTGATCCAGGTCCAGGGCATGTATTTGCGCAGGCCGCCCATCCAGCGGATGTCCTGGTTGTGGTGCATCGACAGGATGACCGAGCCCGCACCCAGGAACAGCAGCGCCTTGAAGAACGCGTGCGTCATCAGGTGGAAGATGGCCGCCGAGTAGGCCGAGGCGCCCAACGCCGCCGTCATGTAGCCCAGCTGGGACAGCGTGGAATAGGCAATGACGCGCTTGATGTCGTTTTGCACCACGCCCACCAGGCCCATGAACAGGGCGGTGATGGCACCGATCACCAGCACGAAGTTCAACGCCGTGTCCGACAGCTCGAACAGCGGCGACATGCGTGCCACCATGAAAATGCCCGCCGTCACCATGGTGGCGGCGTGGATCAGGGCCGAGATCGGGGTCGGGCCCTCCATCGAATCGGGCAGCCACACGTGCAGCGGAAACTGCGCCGACTTGCCCATGGCGCCGATGAACAGGCAGATGCACATCACGGTAACCATCAGCCAATCGGTGCCCGGAAACACGATGCTGCCCAGCGTCTGCGCCTGCGCGAACGTCTCGCTGTAGTTCAGCGTGCCGGCGTAGGCCGCCACCAGACCGATGCCCAGGATGAAGCCGAAGTCACCCACCCGGTTGACCATAAAGGCCTTCAGGTTGGCGAAGATAGCCGATTCGCGCTGAAACCAGAAGCCGATCAGCAGGTAGGACACCAGGCCCACCGCTTCCCAGCCGAAGAACAGCTGCAGGAAGTTGTTGCTCATCACCAACATCAGCATCGAGAAGGTGAACAGCGCGATGTAGGAAAAAAAGCGGTTGTAGCCCTCGTCTTCGGCCATGTAGCCAATGGTGTAGATGTGCACCATCAGCGACACGAAGGTCACCACGCACATCATGGTGGCCGTCAGGCTGTCGACCAGGAAGCCAATCTCCATCTTGAGAGAGCCGACGCTCATCCACTCGTAGAGGGTGGCGTTGTAGGTGGCGCCGTTGATCACGTCGCGCAGCACCATGGCCGAGACGATGAAGGCGATCAGCACGCCGCCAATGGTGACGCTGTGCGAGGCCGCGCGGCCGATGCGGTTGCCACCAAAGGCGGTGCCGAGGATGCCGGCAATCAGGGCGCCGGCCAGCGGCGCCAGGGGAACGGCCAGCAGCGCTGCCGTGGACAGGGTTTGACTCATCGCTCGTCCCTCAGCCCTTCAACGCGTTGAGTTCATCGACGTTGATGTTCGAGCGGGCGCGGAACAGCAGCATCAGGATGGCCAGGCCGATGGCTGCCTCGGCGGCCGCCACGGTCATGATGAAGAACACGAACACCTGCCCGTGCATGTCGCCCAGGTAGTGCGAAAAGGCCACGAAGTTCATGTTGACGGCCAGCAGCATCAGCTCGATGGCCATCAGCAGCACGATCAGGTTTTTGCGGTTCAGGAAGATTCCGACCACGGCGAGCGCAAACAGGATGGCGCCCAAAGTCAGGTAGTGGGCCAGTGACAGGGTCATTTTTTCACCTCCTCGGCAGGGGCGGCCACCTCCGCCGGGGCGGCAACGGGGGCTTGCGTGGGCGCCAGCTTGACAATCTGCAGGCGGTCGCGCGCCTGCACCCGCACCGCCAGCGATGCTTCGATGGCCTTGTTGTCCTTGCGCTTTTCACGCAGCGTCAGGGCAATGGCCGAGATCATGGCGATCAGCAGGATGACCGCAGCGATCTCCAGCGGGTAGAGGTACTGGGTGTACATCAGCACACCGAGCTCCTTGGTGTTGGACGCCTGGACCACCTGCCCGGCCACCTGGGCCACGGTGTCGGGCATGGGGCGTGCCTCGTTCACGCGAAAGCCCCCGAACAGCACGGCCGCCATCTCGAGCGAAATGACCGCGCCAATGATCAGCGCCAGCGGAAAGTGCCGCCAGAAGCCCTGTCGCAAGCTGTCGATGTGGATGTCCAGCATCATCACCACGAACAGGAACAGCACCATCACCGCGCCCAGGTACACCAGCACCA
>OFJB01000152.1_pt1 | contig 39492 bp, 42 predicted proteins | sample 1775081 | NCBI WGS metagenome assembly OFJB01 (sample SAMN08195771, study PRJEB24354) | sludge metagenome | isolation source: initial sludge from phenol fed wastewater aerobic bioreactor | place: India: Nagpur | collected 2016-06-05
GCGAAGGTGACGGTGTTGTTGTTTTCGTCGAGCATGCGCGCCTTGGACTTGCCGAAGCTGAACGCGCCGCCCTTGCCGCCGCCCTGCATCTGTCGCATGAAGTAGATCCACACGCCGATCAGGAGCAGCATCGGCCCCCAGCTCACGAGCAGCGTCATGAGCAGCGAGCCTTCCTCGCGCGGCTTGACGTCGAACTTCACGTCATGGTCGATCAGGTCGCCGACGAGGCCTCGGTCGAGGTAGGTGGCCGTCGTGCGGATGCGGCGGTCATCGGTCGTCGTCGCCAGGATTTCGGTGCCGCCGGGGCCTTCCTGGATCGTGGCCGTGCGGATGCGGTTGCTGCGCACCTGCTCCAGGAAATCGGAATAGCCGATCGCGCCCGCGCCCATGGTGCTGCGCGTGTCGAATTGCCTGAACACGGTGAACAGCACCATGGCCACGACGAGCCACACGGCAATTTTGGAAAACCACTGATTGTTCAAGCGCAACTCCAACTGAGGCGGCCACACGCCACTCTAGGGGCAATTGGGGGCCATTGTAGGCGTTTCAACCCGGGACGGCCCCGCGGTTTCCCTCTCCGGAACAAGCTCAACGCAGGCCCAGGCCCACCAGGTAGGTCTCGGCCGACTGGTCGCGCGACGCCTTCGGCTTGATCACCTTCACGCTGCGAAAGTGCGCGCGGAACAGCGCCACCAGCTCGGCATAGCCCTCGCCGTGGAACACCTTGGCGACGAGCGCGCCGTCCTTTTGCAGATGGTGCACCGCGAAGTCGACCGCCAGCTCCACCAGGTGCGAGATGCGCGCGGCATCGGCCGAGGCGATGCCGGAGAGGTTGGGCGCCATGTCCGAGAGCACCACGTCGACCATGCGCCCCTGCACCACCTCGCGCAGCTGCGCCAGCACGGCGTCTTCCCGGAAGTCGCCCTGCAGGAAGCGCACCCCCTCGATGCGCTCCATCGGCAGGATATCGAGCGCGATGAGCTGGCCGTCCAGCGCCCCCACCGCCGCCCCCTCGGGCGCGAGCCGCTGGCGCGCATACTGGCTCCAGGCGCCCGGCGTGCTGCCCAGGTCGACCACCACCTGGCCGGGCTTGAAGAGGTGCAGGCGCTCGTCGATCTCCTTGAGTTTGTAGGCGGCGCGCGCGCGGTAGCCTTCCTTGTGCGCGAGTTTTACCCACGGGTCCGTGGCCTGCTGGTGCATCCACGCCTTGTTGACTTTTTTGCTCTTGGTCTGGATCTTCATCGGCTGGGATAATACGGCGATGCCAAAAATCGTCTTGACCGCCGCCGAGCGGCGCGCCTACCGGGCCGAAGCCCACCACCTCAGCCCCGTCGTCATGATCGGCACGGACGGCCTCACGGACGCCGTGCGCAAGGAGGTGGACGCGGCGCTCAATGCCCACGGGCTCATCAAGGTGCGCGTGTTCAGCGACGAACGCGGCGAGCGGGGCAGTATCCACGAAACCCTGGCCGAGGAACTGGGCGCCGCGCCGGTGCAGCACATCGGCAAGCTCCTGGTGCTCTGGCGCCCGATGCCGGAGAAGCACAAAACGGTCGATGAAGACCGCAAGCCCGGCCCGCGCGATGTGAAGGTGCTCAAGTTCGGCCGCCCCGGCCGGCGCCCCGAGGTCAAGCAGCTCAAGGTGCTGGGCAACCAGCGCCTGACCGCGGGCGGGCAGGTCAAGCGGGCCAAGCCCAAGCAGAAATCGGTCAAGAAGCGCCAGGGCGACTGATGGCCGAAGCGCAACGCCACATCCTGTGCATGAAATGGGGCACGAAGTACGGCCCCGAATATGTCAATCGCCTCTACGCGATGGTGCGCCGCCACCTGACGGGCGACTTCGACTTCGTCTGCCTGACCGATGACGCCCAGGGCGTGCGCGCCGAGGTGCGCTGCCTGCCGATCCCGCCGCTGAACCTGCACCTCAAGCCCGGCCAGCGCGACGGCGCCTGGAAGAAGCTGACCACGTTCGAGGCCGACCTGCACGGGCTCCGGGGCACGGCCCTGTTCCTGGACCTGGACGTGGTGATCGTGGGCTCGCTCGACGACTTCTTCACCCAGCCGGGCGAATTCCTCATCATCCACGACTACCCGCGCTTCTGGCGCTTCGGCCAGCGCATCGTCGGCAACTCGTCGGTCTACCGCTTCACGCTGGGAGCGCATGCGGACGTGCTGGCGTACTTTCGCGAGCACATGGACGAGGTGCCGCGCGCCCACCGCAACGAGCAGCACTACCTCTCGCACTTCCTGCACCGCCAGGGCAAGCTCGCCTACTGGCCGCAGGGCTGGTGCCCGAGCTTCAAGTACGACTGCATCCCCGCCTGGCCGAGCAACTACTGGCGCGAGCCCACGGTGCCCACCGGCGCGCGCATCGTGATCTTCCACGGCGAGGTCAACCCGCCCGATGCCCTTGCCGGGCGGCGCAACAAGCGCTGGCGCTACATCCGCCCGGCGCGCTGGGTCGCCGAGGCCTGGGGCGGCTGAATTACAAGCCAAAAAGCGCCAAAACGCTTGCTGGACAAGCGCGAGCAGCCATCAAATCAATAGCGGATTATTTCCCGACGCCCGCGCCCACGCCCACCAGGGGGCGCCCCATGAGGCGCGTGAGGATCTGCAGCGGGCTGGCCGAGGGGTCGGCCTCGCGGCCCGGCGGCAGGTACAGCGTCTGCTCCATCATGTGCTGCCCGCTCATGACCGCGTGCACCGCCTGGTCGGAGTAGCACACCCAGCAGCTGCCGGCGGGAAACGGCGCGCGCCATTGCTCGCCGTCCTGCTGATAGCGCTCGTCGCGCTTCATCAGGTCGTGCAGCTGCAGCATCAGGTGGTCGTACTCGCTGCGCAGTGACTTGGTCACGTGCAGCGCACGCAGCGCCCTGGCCTGCCAGAGCCGGTACGGCCGGGCCCGGGGGAGGAACTGCCGCGCCACCGATTCGAAGTCCGCGCCCACGCGCCAGACGCGCGGCGCGCTGTCGGGGTTGATGTTGGCGAACACGCGCAGGATGCGCTCGCCGTAGTTCGGCCGCGAGGGGAAGGCGTCCACGTGCAGGCGCTTGTCGTCCGCCCGCACCGATTGCTCGCGCGTTTCCACGCGCCGCGGGCGAAAGCTCGTGGGGGCCACGCGCAGGGCGCCGCGGTATTCGGGGAACAGCCCGTCGACGAGCGCCAGCGCCTGCTCCCTGAAGCGCTGGATCATCGCGGCCAGTTGCGCCTGCTCCTGCGCCGTGCCGCCCGCGCCCTTGAGCACGCCGTCGGCCCCGAGGCTGACGTTGCGCGATTGGGGCGAGAGCATGTCCTCGCGCAGCAGGGGGCGCTCCTCGGGCCGCAGCTCGAAGGCCAGGCGCGGAAACGCCAGCACCTTGCCCGCTTCCACCGCCCGCGTCCACTCGGCATGGGGCCGCGCCTCGTTCCACGCGGCCAGGTCCAGTTCAATGATCGGAGATTGCATCGCCCTCTGCCTCCCGTGGCCTGGTGAGTCGCCACAACACGGCGGTGGCGCACAGCCACTGGCCGACATACAGCGCCGTGGCGATGTTGTGCCACAGCCGCACGCCATGGTAGGCGATGACGCGCGGCGCCACGCCGAACTGCAGCAGGAAGGCCAGCAGCATGCCCAGGATCACAAAAATGAGAGCGTCTCGCGCCCACGGCACAATGGTTGCGGAATGGTTTTTCTTTGAAAGCACCAGCAGGAGCGCGCAGCAAGCTATCGAAATATAGGCCTGGGCCTCGAACAAGCCCGCAGCCACGTAGCCCGCCAGCATCTTCTGCGGGATGCGCATGAAGACCAGGGGCACGGCCACGAAGCCGATGACCGACAGGCTGCTCCACCACAGGGCGGTGACGAAGACCGGCAGGCGCGCGGACATGGCGGGCATCAGACGTAGCGCACGGCTACCACTTCGTAGGAGCGCACGCCGCCCGGCGCCCGCACATCAGCGGTGTCGCCCACCTCCTTGCCGATGAGCGCGCGCGCGATCGGGCTGCTGATGTTGATGAGCCCGTGCTTGAGATCGGCCTCGTCCTCGCCGACGATCTGGTAGGTCACCGTCTCGCCCGAGTCCACGTCCTCGAGTTCCACCGTCGCGCCAAAGACCACGCGGCCCTCGGCATCGACGGTCGCCGGGTCGATGATCTGCGCCGCCGAGAGCTTGCCTTCGATCTCGGCGATGCGCCCCTCGATGAAGCCCTGGTGGTCCTTGGCCGCGTCGTACTCGGCGTTCTCGCTCAGGTCGCCCTGCGCGCGCGCCTCGGCGATCGCGGCGATGACGGCCGGGCGTTCCTTGGTCTTGAGCCGCTGCAGTTCGGCCTTGAGTTTTTCTGCACCGCGCTGGGTGATGGGAAAGGTAGCCATGGCAAATCACACCGATAACGAAGCCAAAACAAGAGACCACCTGCGTGCAGCGCAGATGGCCCCCATGGAGGGTGAATTCTAGTTCCGGGCGCCGGCCTAGAATGACCCCGAGTCTGCCGATCGCCCCATGACCCTTGCCGCATCCCCTCTTCCCCGCATCGACGATCCGCTGGCCGCCCGCATCCTGGCGGAATGGCAGTCGCAGGAAGGCGATCTCTGGGTGTTCGGCTACGGCTCGCTGATCTGGCGCCCCGACCTGCCCTACAGCGAATGCCGGCCCGCCCGGGTCCACGGCTGGCACCGGGCGCTGCGGATGTGGAGCCACGTCAACCGCGGCACCGCGCAATGCCCCGGCCTGGTGTTCGCGCTGCTCTCGGGCGGCAGCTGCCAGGGCATGGCGTTTTGCGTTCCGCGATCGAGCGTGGCGCAGGCCTTCCCGCTCCTGTGGCAACGCGAAATGCCGCTGCCGGTCTACGCCCCGCGCTGGCTGCGCTGCCAGACCCGCCAGGGGCCGGTGCGCGCCCTGGGCTTCACGCTCTCGCGCACGCATCCGGCCTACACCGGCGCGCTCTCCGATGCGGACTACCAGCGCATCTTCCGGGCCGCGCACGGCCTCTACGGCAGCACCCGCGACTACGCCGAAACCACGCTCCGGGAACTGCACAGGCTGGGCATCCGCGACCGGGCGCTCGAACGCATCATCCGCGTGGCCGGCGCGGGCACAATCGCGCCATGAACGACCCCACACTGTCCCAATCCATCGCCGGCCTGCACCAGAGCTACGAGCGCTCCGAACTCAGCGAAGACGCCTGCGACGCCGACCCGCTGCGCCAGTTCGAGCGCTGGCTGACCGAGGCGCTGGCCGCCGGGCTGGCCGACGCCAACGCCATGACGCTCGCCACCGTCGGCAGCGACCTGCGCCCGAGCACGCGCATCGTCCTCATCAAGGGCTATGACGCCCAGGGCATCACGTTCTTCACGAACTACGACAGCCGCAAGGGACGCGAGCTGGCGGGCAATCCCTACGCCGCGCTGCAGTTCCACTGGGTCCCGCTCGAACGCGTGGTGCGCATCGAAGGGACCGTGCAGCAGGTGAGCGCCGAGGAAAGCGACGCCTACTACGACAGCCGGCCGCTCGATTCGCGCATCGGCGCCTGGGCCAGCCCCCAGAGCCAGGTGATCGCCAGCCGCGACGTACTCGCGCACAACGTGGCGCGCTACGGCGCGCAATTCGCATCGGCGCCCCCGCGCCCGCCCCACTGGGGCGGCTACCGGCTGGTGCCCGACCGCTGGGAATTCTGGCAAGGCCGCAAGAGCCGGCTGCACGACCGCCTGCGCTACCAGCTCGAACCAGGCGGCTGGATCATGCAGCGGCTGGCGCCATAAGCCGGGAACAAGCCGGCGGCAGGCCGTTTCTTCCGGCCATCGGCGCCGGCCTGTTCGTCTATGTTTCGCATGACAACCACCCAAGAAGGGAGACGCTCATGCCATTCAGCGACCTGGAGATCAACCGCGTGGTCCGGCACCTGTACGCTGTCGGCTACAAACTCCTCACCCAGAGGGAGCGCCGCATCGTCGACGTCCTGTGCGCGATCTGTTGATCGCGGCCCGGTTCAGCGCAGCGCGCGATAGATCGTCTCGGCCAGCTGGCGCGAGACACCCTCCACCGTGGCAAGGTCTTCGACGCTCGCATCCTGCACCCCCCTGACGCCGCCGAAACGCTGCAGCAGGCGCGCGCGCTTGCGCGGGCCGATGCCGGGGATGTCCTCCAGGCGGCTTCCCCCCGTGCGCACCCGGGCACGCGCCGCGCGCATGCCGGTGATGGCGAAGCGGTGCGCCTCGTCGCGGATCTGCGCCACCAGCATCAGCGCGGCCGAGTCGTGCCCGAGGTAGACCTTCTCGCGGCCGTCGGCGAACACCAGCTCCTCCAGCCCGACCTTGCGGCCCTCGCCCTTTTCCACGCCGACGATGCGTGAAACATCCAGGCCGAGCTGCTGGAACACCTCGCGCGCCATCGCCACCTGCCCGCGCCCGCCGTCGATCAGCACCAGGTCCGGCAGGCGCAGCTCGCGCCGCGTCACCTCCGCCCCGCCCGCTTCCTGCTGCGCCTGCGCCACCGGCTTGTAGCGGCGCTCCAGCACCTGGCGCATGGCCGCGTAGTCGTCGCCCGGCGTGATGCCCTCGATCTTGAAGCGGCGGTAGGCGCCGTGCTGCATCTTGTGCTGGTAGAACACCACGCACGAGGCCTGGGTCTGCTCGCCCGCGGTGTGCGAGATGTCGAAGCACTCGGCGCTGAGCTCGTCGAGGTTTTCGGTATCGAGCCCCAGGGCCTCGGCCAGCGCATGCGTGCGCGCCTGCTGCGAGCCCTCCTGCGCGAGCAACCGCGCGAGCTGGATCCTGGCATTGGCCTGCGCCATCTCCAGCCACACGCGCCGCTCCTCGCGCGGCTGGTGCACCGCCGAGACGCGCACGCCGCTCTGCTCGGTCAGCGCCTCGACCAGCGCGGGATCGACCGCCTCGCTGGTGACCAGCACGGGCGGCACCGCCACCTCCAGGTAGTGCTGCGCGATGAAGGCTTCGAGCACCTGCGCGCTGACCGGCTGGTCGGCGCGCGCGGCGTCCTCGGCCTCCTCGGCGCTGTACACGCCCGTGGCCTCTTCCACCTGCGTCGGAAAGTAGGCGCGGTCGCCCAGGTGGCGGCCGCCGCGCACCATCGCCAGGTTGACGCAGGCGCGCCCACCCTCCACCCGCACCGCCAGGATGTCCACGTCCTTGTCGCCCGCGGTCTCCACCGCCTGCTGGTGCAGCACGCGCGAGAGCGCGGTGATCTGGTTGCGCACGGCCGCGGCCTGCTCGAATTCGAGCTTCTCGGCGTGCGCCATCATGCGCGCCTCCAGCTTCCTGAGCAGCGCATCGGTCTCGCCGCGCAAGAGCGCCTCGGCGCCGCGCACGTCCTCGGCGTAGTCCTCGGGCGAGATGTAGCCCACGCAGGGCGCGCTGCAGCGCTTGATCTGGTAGAGCAGGCAGGGGCGCGTGCGGTGGGCGAACACCGTGTCCTCGCAGGTGCGCAGGCGAAACACCTTCTGGAGCAGCTCGATCGTCTGCTTGACCGCCCAGGCGTTGGGGTAAGGGCCGAAATAGCGGTTGTTCTTGTCGATGCCGCCGCGGTAGTACGAGATGCGCGGGAAGCGCTGCGACGGATCGTCGGTCGTGCCATCCTTGGCCGCGATGCCGCTGATCTTCAGATAGGGATAGCTCTTGTCGTCCCGAAAGAGGATGTTGTATTTGGGGTGCTGGGTCTTGATGAGGTTGTTTTCCAGCAGCAGCGCCTCGGCCTCGGAGCGCACCACCGTGGTCTCCAGCCGCACGATCTTGCCCACCATGTGGCCGATGCGCGTGCCGCCGTGCTGCTTGGTGAAGTAGCTGCTCACGCGGCGCTTGAGGTTGCGCGCCTTGCCCACGTACAGCAGCGCATCCTGCGCATCGAAATAGCGGTAGACGCCGGGCAGCGGCGGCAGCGCGGCCACCTGCGCCAGCAGTTCTTCGGAATGCACCTTGGACATGGCCTTATTGTGGCGGGCGGACGAAAAAAAGCCCCGCGAGCGGGGCTTTCAGGGAAGCACGGGAGGTGCTTATTTGCGCGTACCGACCACTTCGATCTCGACGCGGCGGTTCTTGGCGCGACCTTCCTTGGTCTTGTTGGAGGCGATCGGCTGGGTCTTGCCCTTGCCTTCGGTGTAGATGCGGTTCTTCTCGATGCCCTTGGACACCAGGTAGGCCTTCACCGACTCGGCACGGCGCACCGACAGCTTCTGGTTGTAGGCGGCGGAACCGATGGAGTCGGTGTGGCCGACGGCCACGATCACTTCCAGGTTGATGCCCTTGATCTTGGAGACCAGGTCATCGAGCTTGGCCTTGCCTTCGGGCTTGAGGACGGACTTGTCGAAGTCGAAGAAGGTGTCGGCGCCGTAGGTGACCTTGCTGGCCACGGCGGGAGCGGGAGCGGGGGCGGGAGCCGGGGCAGCAGCCGGGGCGGGCGCAGCGGCCGGGGCCGGAGCGGCCTTTTGCACCGCGCCATCGCAGCCTTCGGCGGCGGTGGCGGGCGTCCAGGTCGCATCGCGCCAGCACAGTTCGTTGGTGCCGTTCTTCCAGACCAGCTCACCGGTGCCGTTCACCCAGTTGTCGACAACTTTGCCGCCATCAGCCGCTTTGACTTGGGCAGTGGCCGAAACAGCCAGCACGGCAGAGGCCAACAGCACTGCCACTTGGTTCAGTTTTTTCATGGTTCTCCTCTTGGGAAATTAAAAACCGCAGCCGCGCTGCGAAAACGAGACGTCGTCAGTGAACCGCACCAAAAACGTTGAATGGATTGTGCCACAGGCGCTACCAATAGTGTGGCGACAAACGCGCGCAGGCGCCGCTTGCGCCGTGAGCAATCGTCAACATGTTGCCAGCGGGCAACAAATGCTTGCACCTAAAATGCCTGTTTGTTCTGGTGCCGAGATCGCTTGTAATGCCCGAATTCGCCAAGGAAACCCTGCCCGTCGGCCTCGAAGAGGAAATGCGCCGCAGCTACCTCGATTACGCGATGAGCGTGATCGTCGGCCGGGCGCTGCCCGACGCGCGCGACGGTTTGAAGCCCGTGCACCGGCGCGTGCTCTACGCGATGCACGAGCTCAATAACGACTGGAACCGGCCATACAAGAAGTCGGCGCGCATCGTCGGCGACGTGATCGGCAAGTACCACCCGCACGGGGACAGCGCGGTCTACGACACCATCGTGCGCATGGCGCAGGACTTCTCGCTGCGCCACATGCTGGTCGATGGCCAGGGCAATTTCGGCAGCGTCGATGGCGACAACGCCGCCGCGATGCGCTACACCGAGATCCGCCTGTCGAAGATCGCGCACGAGATGCTGGCCGACATCGACAAGGAGACGGTGGATTTCGGCCCCAACTACGACGGCAGCGAGCAGGAGCCGCTGGTGCTGCCCGCGCGCCTGCCCAACCTGCTGGTCAACGGCAGCGCCGGCATCGCCGTGGGCATGGCGACCAACATTCCGCCGCACAATCTGAACGAAGTCGTTGACGCTTGTCTGCATTTGCTGCGCCGCCCCCAGGCCTCGGTCGACGAGCTGATGGAGATCATCCCGGCGCCCGACTTCCCCACGGCCGGCATCATCTACGGCATCCAGGGCGTGAAGGACGGCTACCGCACCGGCCGCGGGCGCGTGGTGATGCGCGCCAAGGTGCACTTCGAAGACATCGACAAGGGCCAGCGCCAGGCCATCATCGTCGACGAGCTGCCCTACCAGGTGAACAAGAAGACGCTGCAGGAGCGCATGGCCGAGCTGGTGCACGAGAAGAAGCTCGAAGGCATCAGCCACATCCAGGACGAGTCCGACAAGTCGGGCATGCGCCTGGTGATTGAATTGAAGCGCGGCGAAGTGCCCGAGGTGGTGCTCAACAACCTGTACAAGCAGACGCAGCTGCAGGACACCTTCGGCATGAACATGGTGGCGCTGGTGGACGGCCAGCCCAAGCTGTGCAACCTGAAGGACCTGATCGAGGTCTTCCTGCAGCACCGGCGCGAGGTGGTGACGCGGCGCACGGTGTTCGAGCTGCGCAAGGCGCGCGAGCGCGGCCACGTGCTCGAAGGCCTGGCCGTCGCCCTGGCCAACATCGACGAGTTCATCCGCATCATCCGCGAATCGCCCACCCCGCCCGTGGCCAAGGCCGAACTGATGGCGCGCTCCTGGGACAGCCAGCTCGTGCGCGAGATGCTCACGCGCACCCGCGCCGACGGCGGCGTGGTCAACGCCGACGACTACCGCCCCGAGGGGCTGGAGCGCGAATTCGGCCTGCTGCAGGACGGCCTGTACCGCCTGTCCGAGACGCAGGCGCAGGAAATCCTGCAGATGCGCCTGCAGCGCCTCACGGGCCTGGAGCAGGACAAGATCGTCGCCGAGTACAAGGAGATCATGGCGGTGATCGAGGACCTGCTCGACATCCTCGCGCGCCCCGAGCGCGTCTCGACCATCATCGGCGACGAGCTCACCGCGGTGAAGACCGAGTTCGGCCAGACCAGGCTGGGCGCGCGCCGCAGCGAGATCGAGCACAGCGCGCAGGACCTCTCCACCGAGGACCTGATCACGCCCACCGACATGGTGGTGACGCTCAGCCACACCGGCTACATCAAGAGCCAGCCCCTGTCGGAATACCGCGCGCAAAAGCGCGGCGGGCGCGGCAAGCAGGCCACGGCGACCAAGGAAGACGACTGGATCGACCAGCTCTTCATCGCCAACACGCACGACTGGATCCTGTGCTTCTCCAACCGCGGGCGGCTGTACTGGCTCAAGGTCTGGGAGGTGCCCGCCGGCTCGCGCGGCTCGCGCGGGCGGCCCATCGTCAACATGTTCCCGCTGCAGGAGGGCGAGAAGATCAACGTGGTGCTGCCGCTCACCGGCGAGATGCGCAGCTTCCCGACCGACCGCTACGTCTTCATGGCGACCAGCATGGGCACGGTGAAGAAGACGCAGCTTGCCGAGTTCTCCAACCCGCGCAAGGCCGGCATCATCGCCGTGGGCCTGGACGAGGGCGACTACCTCATCGGCGCGGCGCTGACCGACGGCGCGCACGACGTGATGCTGTTTTCCGACGGCGGCAAGGCCGTGCGCTTCGACGAGAACGACGTGCGCCCCATGGGCCGCAACGCGCGCGGCGTCAAGGGCATGCAGCTCGAAGACGGCCAGAGCGTGATCGCCATGCTGGTGGCCGAGGACGAGACGCAATCCGTGCTCACGGCCACCGAAAACGGCTACGGCAAGCGCACCTCCATCGTCGAATACACGCGCCACGGCCGCGGCACCAAGGGCATGATCGCCATCCAGCAGAGCGAGCGCAACGGCAAGGTGGTGGCCGCCACGCTGGTGCACGCCGACGACGAGATCATGCTGATCACCGACACCGGCGTGCTGGTGCGCACGCGCGTGGCCGAGATCCGCGAGCTGGGCCGCGCCACGCAGGGCGTGACGCTGATCAACCTGGACGCAGGCGCCCGGCTCTCGGGCCTGCAGCGCATCGTCGAGAACGACGCGGGCGAGGACAGCGCGGAAAGCCTATCCTGAATTGATAGCTTCTGGCGCTTGCCAGCAAAGCCTTTGAGCCATATTTCATTCAAAATGAACCGTCCCTACAATTTTTCCGCCGGCCCGGCCGCCATTCCCGAAGAAGTCCTGCAACAGGCCGCGGCAGAAATGCTCGACTGGCACGGCAGCGGCATGGGCGTGATGGAGATGAGCCACCGCGGCAAGGAATTCATCGCGATCTGCGAGCAGGCCGAGGCCGACCTGCGCGAGCTGCTCGCCATCCCGCCGCAGTTCAAGGTGCTCTTCATGCAGGGCGGCGGCCTGGGCGAGAACGCCATCGTGCCGCTGAACCTCTCGCGCGCCGCCACGGTGGATTTCGTCGTCACCGGCTCCTGGAGCCAGAAGTCGCGCAAGGAGGCGGGGAAGTACGCCGCCGAGGTGCGCACCGCCGCGAGCGGCGAAGCCAGCGGCTTCACCACCCTGCCCGATCCCGCCACCTGGCAGCTCTCGCGCGGCGCGAGCTACGTGCACATCTGCAGCAACGAGACCATCCACGGCGTCGAATTCCAGGAGCTGCCTGACCTGAAGGCGCTGGGCAGCGACGCGCCGCTGGTGGTCGATTTCTCCTCGCACGTCGCCTCGCGCTTCGTGGACTGGAGCCGCGTGGGCCTGGCCTTCGGCGGCGCGCAGAAGAACCTCGGCCCGGCGGGCGTCACGCTGGTCGTCGTGCGCGAGGACCTGATCGGCCACGCCCTGCCCATCTGCCCCAGCGCCTTCGACTACAAGAACGTGGCCGAGGCCGAATCGCGCTACAACACGCCGCCCACCTGGGGCATCTACGTCGCGGGCCTGACCTTCCAGTGGCTCAAGCGCCAGCGCGAGGGCGAGCTGACGGGCATCGCCGCCGTGGAGGCGCGCAACATCGCCAAGGCCAGGCTGCTCTACGACTTCATCGACCAGTCGCCCTTCTACGTGAACAAGATCGCCGTCAACTGCCGCTCGCGCATGAACGTCCCCTTCCAGCTCGCCGACGACGCGCTCAACGAGGCCTTCCTCACGGGCGCGAAAGAGCGCGGCCTGCTGCAGCTCAAGGGCCACAAGTCCGTGGGCGGCATGCGCGCGAGCATCTACAACGCGATGCCGCTCGCGGGCGTGCAGGCGCTGGTCGATTACATGCGCGGCTTCGAGCGCGAACACGCCTGACGCACCCCCCTCCTCGCCCCGGCCCACGCCGCGCGCCACCTTTCGCCGACATACCGCCCATGCCCGAACCCCAGACCTCTCCCAACCTGACGGAGCTGCGCCGTCAGATCGACCAGATCGACCAGCAGCTGCTTGCTCTTTTCAACCAGCGCGCGGGGCTGGCCGAGCAGGTGGGGGAAGTGAAGAAGCGCGAAGGCTCCCCGCTGTTTCGCCCCGACCGCGTCGCCCAGGTCATCGAGGCCGTGCAGGCCGCCAACCCCGGGCCGCTCAAGGGCCACCACGTGGCCGCCATCTGGCGCGAGCTGATGTCTGCCTGCCTGGCGCTGGAAGCGCCCCAGCGCGTGGCCGTGCTCGGGCCGGAAGGCACGTTCTGCGAGCAGGCCGCGATCGAGTATTTCGGCAGCAGCGCGGACTTCGTCTACTGCAGCAATTTCGATGAGGTCTTTCACGCCGTGGCCGCCGGAACGGCCGAGTTCGGCGTGGTGGGCGTCGAGAATTCCAGCGAGGGCGCGGTCACGCGCTCGCTCGACATGTTCCTGCGCACGCCCTGCCACATCGTGGGCGAGGTCAGCCTGCTCGTGCGCCACCACCTGCTGCGCGCCCAGGAGGGCATGGACGGGATCGAGGCCGTGCTGGCCCACCCGCAGGCGCTGGCGCAGTGCCAGACCTGGCTCTCCCGGCACCTACCGCACGCCGAGCGCCGGCCGGTTTCCAGCAACGCCGAGGGCGCGCGCCTGGCGGCCACCAACCCCGCCTGGGCGGGCATCGCCAGCGAGCGCTCGGCCCAGAAATACGCGCTGCACGTGCTGGCGCACGCCATCCAGGACGATGCGCACAACCGCACGCGCTTCGCCATCATCTGCCTGCCCCAGACCCTCGCCACGCCCCAGCCCAGCCAGCGCGACTGCACCAGCATGGTAGTCTCCGTGCCCAACCGGCCCGGTGCCGTGCACGACCTGCTGGTGCCCCTGAAAAAGCACGCGGTTTCCATGACGCGGATTGAATCGCGGCCCGCGCGCAACGGACAGTGGGACTATTATTTTTATATCGATATCGAAGGGCACCCCGTGCAACCCCACGTCGCCGCCGCGCTGAGCGAGCTGCAGCAGCTGTGCGCCTTCTACAAGGTGCTGGGCACCTACCCGGTGGCCGCATGAAGAGCACCATGTTTGAACAACTGGGTCTGATCGGCTGCGGCCTGATGGGCGGCTCGTTCGCGCTGGCGATGAAGCGCGCGGGCCTCGTCAAGCGCGTCATCGGCTACAGCAAATCGCCGACGACGACCGAGCGCGCCCAGCAGCTGGGCGTGATCGACGCGCAGGCGCCGTCGGCGCTGATGGCGGTCTCCAACTCCGACCTCGTGCTGCTCGCCATCCCCGTGGCCGCCACCGAGTCCACCCTCAAGGCCGTGCACCACCTGATCACGCCGCAGACGCTGGTCATGGACGTGGGCTCGACCAAATCCGACGTGGTGGCCGCGGCGCAGCGCGCCCTGCGCGACCACGTCGGCAGCTTCGTGCCGGCGCATCCCATCACCGGGCGCGAGGTGTCCGGGGTGGAGCACGCCGAAGCCGAGCTCTACGGCGGCCGGCAGATCATCCTGACGCCGACCGACGCCACCGACCCCGGCCACACCGACCGCGCCGAGGAACTGTGGAAGGCCCTGGGCTGCCGCGTCAAGCGCATGACGCCCCAGGCGCACGATTCCGCCTTCGCCGCCGTCAGCCACCTGCCCCACCTGCTCGCCTTCGCGATGATGCACAGCATCGCCATGCAGCCCGAGGCCGACGACTACCTCTCGCTCGCGGGCCCGGGGTTCCGGGACTTCACCCGCATCGCCGCCAGCGACCCCAAGATGTGGCGCGACGTCCTGCGCTCCAACCGCGAGGAAGTGCTCGCGCAGGCGGCGCTGTTCCGCGAGGCGCTGCGCGAGCTGGAGCAGGCCATGCAGGCCGACAGCGACCAGCCGCTGGAGGCCCTGATCCGCGAAACCAGCTCCATCCGCGCCAAGTGGCGCATGGGCGCGCAGCGCAAGAGCACCTCCGCGTGATGCCGCGCCCCGCCTTTCTCGACCTGCCCCCGCTGCGCTCGGTGGGCGGCACGGTCAAGCTGCCAGGCTCCAAGAGCATCTCCAACCGCGTCCTGCTGCTCGCCGCGCTCAGCGAAGGCACCACCGAGGTGCGCGACCTGCTGGACAGCGACGACACGCGCGTCATGCTGCAGGCCCTGCGCCAGCTCGGGTGCGGCATCGAGCCGCTGGACGCGCGGACGCTGCGCATCACCGGCCTGGGCGGCCGCGCGGCGCACTCGCCCGCCCAACTGTTCATGGGCAATGCGGGCACCGCCATGCGGCCCCTCACCGCGGCCCTGGCGCTGATGGGCGGCGAGTTCGAACTGTCGGGCGTGGCCCGCATGCACGAGCGGCCCATCGGCGACCTGGTGGACGCCCTGCGCGAGCTCGGCTGCCGCATCGACTATTTGGGCACGCCCGGCTTCCCCCCGCTGCGCATCGCGCAAGCGGACGGCCTGCCGCGCCTGCGGCTGGACGCCCCGGTGCGCGTGCGCGGCGACGTCTCCAGCCAGTTCCTCACGGCTCTGCTGATGGCGCTGCCGCTGGTGGCGCACTCGCGCGAGGTCGTCATCGAGGTCGTCGGAGAACTGATCTCCAAGCCCTACATCGAGATCACGCTGGCGCTGCTGGCGCGCTTCGGCATCCGGCTGGAGCGCGACGGCTGGCGGCGCTTCACGATCCCGGCGGGCAGCCGCTACCGCTCGCCCGGCGTGGCGCACGTGGAGGCGGACGCCTCGTCTGCTAGTTATTTCATAGCTGCTGGCGCAATAGCGGCAAGCGCTGATGGCCAAAAAGACCTTGAAATCCTGGGCGTGGGCACGGACTCCATCCAGGGCGACATACGCTTCGTCGAAGCGGCGCGCGCCATGGGCGCCCGGATCACGGGCAGCGCCAACAGCCTGCAGGTGGGCCGCGGCGCCTGGCCCCTGAAGGCCATCACGCTGGACTGCAACCACATCCCGGACGCGGCGATGACCCTGGCGGTGATGGCGCTGTACGCCCAGGGCACCACGCAGCTCACCAACATCGCCAGCTGGCGCGTGAAGGAAACCGACCGCCTGGCGGCCATGGTGGCCGAACTGACCAAGCTGGGCGCCACCTGCGAGGCGGGCGACGATTTCCTGCGCATCACGCCGCCGGCCGACATCTCATCCTGGCGCGCCGCCACGGTCCACACCTACGACGACCACCGCATGGCGATGTGCCTGTCCCTGGCGGCGTTCAACCCGGCGCGCCTGCCGGTGCGCATCGAAGACCCCGCCTGCGTCGCCAAGACCTATCCCGGCTATTTCGACGCGCTGTTCGACGTGGCGCGCGCGGACGCGGCCGACATCCCTGTCCTGTGCATCGACGGCCCCACCGCCTCGGGCAAGGGCACGCTGGCCGCGCAAGTGGCCGAGCGCCTGGGCTACCACCTGCTGGACTCGGGCGCGCTGTACCGGCTCACCGCGCTGGCGGCGCGCGATGCCGGCATTCCCCTGGACGGCGCCCACGAAGAGCGGCTCGCAGAGCTTGCGGCCACGCTGCCCGTGCGCTTCGTCTCGGACACCATCTGGCTGGACGTGCGCGACGTGACGCAGGCCATCCGCACCGAGCAGATCGGCATGCAGGCCTCGCAGGTCTCCCAATGGCCCAAGGTGCGCGCGGCGCTCGTCGCGCTGCAGCACGGCTTCAGGCGCCTGCCCGGCCTGGTCGCCGACGGGCGCGACATGGGCACCATGATCTTCCCCGGCGCCCCCTTGAAGGTCTACCTCACGGCCAGCGCCCAGTGCCGCGCCGAAAGGCGGCACAAGCAATTGATTTCCAAGGGAATTTCCACTACAATTTCCGACCTTCGCGCAGACCTTGAGGCACGCGACGCGCGCGACATGCAGCGCGCCGCCGCGCCCTTGAAGCCCGCCGAAGACGCCTTGCTGCTGGACAGCTCCGCGCTCACGATCGACGAGACCGTGCAGCAGGTGCTGCAATGGTGGCAGGCACGTCGTCCGTTTTCAGCCTGAGCGCAGGGAAAACGCCGACACCAAGCGCCCGGCAGGCTCCCTCCCGCGCACGCTGCGCACCGGCCTGTCGGTTGTTCAACCCGTCACCCTGCGGAAACCGTTACCGCATCAGCCTCGCACACAACCCGAATGAACGCCGCAATCGTGCGGCCTGCGGAAACCCTGTGCTGCGATCAAGGAAATCCATGTCTGAATCTTTTGCCGAGCTGTTTGAAGAGTCCCAGAAACGCACCGAAATGCGCCCGGGCGAGGTCATCACCGCCGAAGTCGTGGCCGTCGAGCACAACTTCGTCGTCGTCAACGCCGGGCTCAAATCCGAAGCCTACGTGCCGATCGAGGAATTCAAGAACGACCAGGGCGAAATCGAAGTCCAGGTCGGCGACTTCGTCTCGGTGGCCATCGGCTCCATCGAAAACGGCTACGGCGACACCATCCTCTCGCGCGACACCGCCAAGCGCCTGGCCTCCTGGCTGTCGCTCGAAAAAGCGCTCGAATCGGGCGAATTCGTCAGCGGCACCACCAGCGGCCGCGTCAAGGGCGGCCTCACCGTCATGGTCAACGGCATCCGCGCCTTCCTGCCCGGCTCGCTGGTCGACACGCGCCCGGTCAAGGACCTGACGCCGTTCGAGAACAAGACCCTGGAATTCAAGGTCATCAAGCTCGACCGCAAGCGCAACAACGTGGTGCTCTCGCGCCGCGCCGTGGTCGAGGCCAGCATGGGCGAAGAACGCGCCAAGCTGCTGGAAACGCTCAAGGAAGGCTCCATCGTCCAGGGCGTGGTCAAGAACATCACCGAATACGGCGCCTTCGTGGACCTGGGCGGCATCGACGGCCTGCTGCACATCACCGACATGGCCTGGCGCCGCGTGCGCCACCCGTCCGAGGTGGTGCAGGCCGGCCAGGAAATCACCGCCAAGGTGCTCAAGTTCGACCCGGAAAAGCAGCGCGTCTCGCTGGGCCTGAAGCAACTGGGCGACGACCCCTGGATGGGCGTCTCGCGCCGCTATCCCTCGGGCACGCGCCTGTTCGGCAAGGTCACCAATATCGCCGACTACGGCGCCTTCGTCGAGCTCGAGCCCGGCATCGAAGGCCTGGTGCACGTCTCTGAAATGGACTGGACCAACAAGAACGTCGCGCCCTCCAAGGTGGTCGCGCTGGGCGACGAGGTCGAGGTCATGGTGCTCGACATCGACGAGGACAAGCGCCGCATCAGCCTGGGCATGAAGCAGTGCCGCGCCAACCCCTGGCAGGAATTCGCCCAGAACATCAACCGCGGCGACCGCGTCACCGGCCCGATCAAGTCGATCACCGACTTCGGCGTGTTCGTCGGCCTGCCCTCCGGCATCGACGGCCTGGTGCACCTGTCCGACCTGTCCTGGAACGAACCCGGCGAAACCGCGGTGCGCAACTACAAGAAGGGCCAGGAAGTCCAGGCCATCGTGCTGGCGGTGGACGTCGAGCGCGAGCGCATCTCCCTGGGCATCAAGCAGCTCGACTCCGACCCGTTCACGACCTTCGTGTCCATCAACGACAAGGGCCAGACCGTGACCGGCAAGGTCAAGAGCGTGGACGCCCGCGGCGCGGAAATCGACCTGGGCCAGGACATCGTGGGCCATCTGCGCGCCTCCGAAATCTCGCGCGACCGCGTGGAAGACGCACGCAACGTGCTCAAGGAAGGCGACGAAGTGACCGCCGTGGTGGTGAACGTGGACCGCAAGACGCGCACCATCCACCTGTCGATCCGCGCCAAGGACCAGGCCGACCAGCAGGAAGCCATGGCCAGCCTGAGCCAGACCTCGAGCAACGCCGGCACCACCAGCCTGGGCGCCCTGCTGCGCGCCAAGCTGGATCATTCCGAAGACAAGTAAGAAGCCCATGGCGCCGGGCATGCCCCCATGCCCGGCGCCGGCCACCCGCCATGCCGATGACCCGCTCAGACCTCGTTCAGGAACTGGCCGCCCGGTTCGACCAGTTCACCCAGCGCGATACGGAATCCGCCGTCAAGGGCATTCTGGACGCCATCGGCGATGCGCTGGTGCGGGGCCACCGCATCGAAATCCGCGGCTTCGGCAGCTTCTCGATCAACCACCGCCAGCCCCGCACCGGGCGCAATCCCCGCACGGGCGAGGCGGTCCAGATTCCCGGCAAGCGCGTGGTGCACTTCAAGCCCGGCAAGGCGCTGCGCGGCGCGGTCGGCACCGACTCCGAGAGCGGCGCGCAAGCCTGACTTCCCCGACGGCCCGCGCGCGTTCACGCCGCCGCGCACCGTAGAATCGCCGTGATCGCTGGGGAAGCCTCATGAAGTACCTGACATGGCTGCTCAAGGCAGCCATTTTTTTCACCCTGTTTGCCTTCGCGCTGAACAATCAGCAGAACGTGACGGTGCATTTCTTCTTTGGCACGCAATGGACCACCTCGCTGGTCCTCGTGGTGCTGGCCGCGTTCACGCTGGGCGTGGTGGTGGGCGTGCTCGGCATGGTGCCGCACTGGTGGCGCCACCGCAGCGCCGCGCGGCAGCGGCAGCCCCAGGCCCCGGACCAGACCGGCATCCCCGCCGCGCCTTCTTCGCCGACGCCCCATGGAATTTGACCCGAGCTGGCTGCTGATCGGCCTGCCTCTGGCCTTCGTCTTCGGCTGGTTCGCCTCGCGCCTGGACCAGCGCCAGCTGCGCGCGGACAGCCGGCGCGCGCCCAAGGCCTACTTCAAGGGGCTGAACTACCTGCTCAACGAGCAGCAGGACCAGGCGATCGACGCCTTCATCGAGGCGGTGCAGAACGACCCCGAAACCACCGAGCTGCACTTCGCCCTGGGCAACCTGTTCCGCCGCCGCGGCGAATACAACCGCGCCGTGCGGGTGCACGAACACCTGCTCTCGCGCGACGACCTGAGCCGCGCCGACCGCGAGCGCGCCCAGCACGGCCTGGCCCTGGACTACCTCAAGGCGGGGCTGCTGGACCGCGCGGAAGACGCGCTCCGGCGCCTGGAAGCCACCCCCTTCGAGACGCAGGCGCGGCTGGCGCTCCTGATGATCTACGAGCGCTCGCACGACTGGGCCCAGGCCAGCGCCATCGCCCAGCGCATGCAGGACGCGCACCAGGGCGACTTCAGCGCCCGCCAGGCGCACTACCTGTGCGAGCAGGCCCAGCTGCGCGGCGCGCACGGCGATGCAGAGGCCGCGCGCGCGCTGCTCGCGCGGGCCATCGCCACCGCGCCCGGCGCCCCCCGCGCCCGGCTGGAGCTGTCGCGCCTGCAGCTGCAGCAGGGCGAACACGCCGCGGCCCTGCGCACGCTTAAGGAGCTGGCCGAGGCCACGCCCGCCGCCCTGCCGCTGGCCGCGGGCCTGATGGTGGAAGCCGCCGGCGCCTGCGGCGAGCAGGCGCAGGTGCTGGCGCTGCTGCAGGCGCACTACCAGGGCCAGCCCTCGCTGGACGTGCTCGATGCCATCGTGGCCCTGCAGCCGCAGGACACGGCGCAGGCCCAGCGCTGGTACGCCGACTACCTGAACCACGAACCCTCGCTCGTGGTGGCGGCCAAGTGGCTCTCGCACGAGACCCTGAGCCACGAAGAGCGCCACCCGGCCATCCAGCGGGCGCTGGACCAGGCGGCCAAGCCGCTCACCCGCTACCGCTGCGCCGCATGCGGTTTCGAGGCCCTGCAGCACTTCTGGCAATGCCCCGGCTGCCAGAGCTGGGACAGCTACCCGCCGCGGCGCGTGGAAGAACTCTGAAGACCCGCAAAGGGTCGCCCCTAGAATCGGAGCGCAATGTCTCCGTGGCTCCTTATCGTCCTGCCCTTCGCGGCCAGCCTGGTGGCGGCCGTGCTGCCCGCGAACGCACGCAACATCGAGTCCATCCTGGCGGGCCTGACGGCCCTGTGGTGCGCCGCGCAGACCGCGCTGATGTTTCCCGCCGTGGCCCAGGGCGGCATCGTCGAAGTCCAGATGCGCTGGCTGCCCGGGCTGGCTCCGGCCATCCGGGTGGACGGCTTCGCATGGATGTTCTGCATGCTGGTCTTCGGCATCGGCGCCCTGGTCGTGCTGTATGCGCGCTACTACATGTCGCCCACCGACCCGGTGCCGCGCTTCTTCTCCTTCCTGCTCGCCTTCATGGGCGCCATGGCCGGGGTGGTGCTGGCGGGCAACCTGATCCAGCTCGCGTTTTTCTGGGAGCTGACCAGCCTCTTTTCCTTTCTGCTGATCGGCTACTGGCACCACCGCAGCGATGCCCGCCGGGGCGCGCGCATGGCCCTCACCGTGACGGCCACGGGCGGGCTGGCGCTGCTGGCCGCGATGCTGCTGCTGGGGCACATCGTCGGCAGCTACACGCTCGACGCCACCCTGGCCGCGGGCGACCGCATCCGCGCGCACCCGCTCTACGGGGTCACGCTGGCCCTGCTGCTGCTGGGCGCCTTCACCAAGAGCGCGCAGTTCCCGTTCCACTTCTGGCTGCCCAACGCCATGGCCGCGCCCACGCCAGTGTCGAGCTATCTGCACTCGGCCACCATGGTCAAGGCCGGCGTCTTCCTCCTGGCGCGCCTGTGGCCCGTGATGGGGGGCACCGCCACCTGGTTCTGGTGGGTGGGGGGCGTGGGCCTGGCCACGCTGCTGCTGGGCGGTTTCGCGGCGATGTTCCAGCGCGACCTCAAGGGCGTGCTGGCCTATTCGACGATCTCGCACCTGGGGCTGATCACCCTGCTGCTGGGCCTGAACAGCGCGCTGGCCGCGGTCGCGGCGGTCTTTCACATCATGAACCATGCGACCTTCAAGGCCTCGCTGTTCATGGCCGCGGGCATCGTCGATCATGAAAGCGGCACGCGCGACATGCAGCGCCTCTCGGGCCTGCGCCACATGATGCCGATCACGGCCACGCTCGCCATGGTGGCCGCCGCGGCCATGGCGGGCGTGCCGCTGCTCAACGGCTTTCTCTCCAAGGAAATGTTTTTTGCCGAGACCGTCTTTCTCGACGCGTCGCCGATGGTGCGCACGCTGCTGCCCGTTGCCGCGACGATCGCCGGGATGTTCAGCGTGGCCTATTCGCTGCGGCTCGTCACGTCGGTGTTCTTTGGCCGGCCCGCGCGCGATCTGCCGCGCACGCCGCACGAGCCGACCCGCTGGATGCGGGTGCCCGTGGAACTGCTCGTCGCGATCTGCCTGGTCGTGGGCATTTTCCCGCAGTGGTCCGTCGGGCCCGCGCTGGCCGCCGCCGCCCGCCCGGTCGTGGGCGGCCAGCTGCCCGTCTACAGCCTGTCCGTCTGGCACGGCCTGACGGCCCCGCTGGTGATGAGCGCGATCGCCATGCTCGCCGGCATCGCCCTGCACGGGTTCCTGCGGCGCATGCCCTCGGACGCGCCCCTCTCCGCCCTGAACGGCAGCCGCTGGTTCGACGGACTGGTCCTCGCGATCACGCGCGGCGCCCGCGCCGGGCGCCGGCTTGCCGGGACGCGGCGGCTGCAGTGGCAGATGCGCTGGGTCGTCCTCGCGGCCCTGGCCGCCGCCGCCCTGCCGCTGTGGTCCGCGGCGACGCACCTGGGCGAACGTGGCCACCCGCCGCCCTCGCCCGTCTTCGCTGCGCTGTGGCTGACCGGCGCCCTGTGCGCGCTGGCCGCGGCCTGGCAGGCCAAGTACCACCGGCTGGCGGCGCTGATCCTGGCGGGGGGCACGGGCCTGTGCACGGCCCTCACCTTCCTCTGGTTCTCCGCGCCCGATCTCGCGCTCACCCAGCTGGCGGTGGAATTCGCGACCACCGTCCTCATGCTGCTCGGCCTGCGCTGGCTGCCGCAGCGCATCGAGGACCTGCGCGACGCCCGCGCGGAGGCGCCGCGCACGCGGGTGCGGCGCCTGAGCGATGGCCTCATCGCCTGCCTTGGCGGCCTGGGCGTGGCCTGGCTGGCCTTCGCGCTGATGAACCGCGATTTCATGGACGGCACCTCGACGTTCTTTCTGGAAAACGCCCAGCCGCTGGGCGGCGGCAGCAACGTCGTGAACGTGATGCTGGTGGATTTCCGCGGCTTCGACACCTTCGGCGAGATCGTCGTGCTCGGCGTCGTCGCCGCGAGCATCTATGCGCTGCTGCGGCGCTTCCGGCCGGCGCCCGAAGCCATGGACCTGCCCCTGCAGCAGCGCGCCCTGCCCGCCGATCTGCAGACCGACCTGCTCAACCCGCGCCACACGCCCGACACCGCCATCGGCTACCTGATGGTGCCCGCCGTCATGGCGCGGCTGCTGCTGCCCTTCACCGCGCTCGTGGCCATCGACCTGTTCCTGCGCGGCCACGACCAGCCCGGCGGCGGCTTCGTCGCGGGGCTGGTCTTCTCGCTGGGCCTCGTGGTCCAGTACCTGATCTCGGGGACGGTCTGGGTGGAATCGCACGTGAGGGTGCGGCCCGAACGCTGGATGGCCACCGGGCTGCTGCTGGCGCTGGCCACGGGCCTGGGCTCGATCGCCGCCGGCCACCCCTTCCTCACCAGCCACATGGCGCATTTCACCCTGCCGTGGCTGGGCGAGATCCACCTGGCGAGCGCGCTGTTCTTCGATGCCGGCGTGGCGCTGCTGGTGATCGGCGCCACGCTGCTGATCCTGACGGCCATCGCGCACCAGTCCGTGCGCAGCCACCGGCACCACGCGCACCTGCTCGCCGGACGCGACGCGCCCGTGCCCGACGAAGGAGCCGCGTGATGGAGCTGGTCCTGGCGCTGGCCATCGGGGTGCTCACGGGCTGCGGCATCTGGCTCCTGTTGCGCCCGCGCACGTTCCAGGTGATCATGGGGCTGACCCTGCTGTCCTACGCCGTCAACCTGTTCATCTTCTGCACCGCGCGCCTGGGCCTCGCGCAAGGCAAGGCCCCTCTCCTGAAGGCGGGCCAGCCCCTCGACCTGCTGCACTACGCCGACCCCTTGCCGCAGGCGCTGGTGCTCACGGCCATCGTGATCGGGTTCGCCATGACCGCGCTCTTCCTGGTGGTCCTGCTGGCGCTGCGCGGGATGACGGGCACCGACCACGTCGACGGTTCGCGCGCCGGCGCGGACGAGGCCCGCACGAGCCCATGAGCACCGTCCGGCAGACCCTGGCCGCGCTGATGCCGCACCTGATGCTGGCGCCCATCGCGCTGCCCCTGGCGACCGCGGCCCTGCTGCTCATCGTGCGCGAGGGGCGCGAGCGCCTGAAGATCGTGCTGAACATCGGCTCCACGGCCCTTGGCCTGCTGATCGCCGTGGCCCTGCTGCTCTGGAGCGGCGAAGGCGGCGCATCCGCCCTGGGCGTCTACCTGCCGGGCAACTGGCCCGCGCCGTTCGGGATCGCGCTGGCGCTGGACCGGCTCTCGGCGCTGATGCTCGTGACCAGCGGCACGGTCGCCCTCGCCTCGGTGGTCTTCGCCTGCGCGCGATGGCACCGCGCGGGGGTGCTCTACCACGCACTGTTCCAATTCCAGCTCATGGGGCTGGCCGGGGCCTTCCTGACGGCCGACCTGTTCAATCTCTTCGTGTTCTTCGAAATCCTGCTGGCCGCCTCCTACGGCCTGCTGCTGCACGGCTCGGGGCAGGCCCGGGTGCAGTCGGGCCTGCACTACATCGCCATCAATCTCGCCGCGTCCTCCCTGTTCCTCATCGGGGCGGCCGTGCTCTACGGCATCACGGGCACGCTCAACATGGCCGATATCGCGCGCGCCATCGCCACCCTGCCCCCGGCCCACCACGGGCTGCTGCACGCGGGCGTGGCCCTGCTGGCCGCGGCCTTTCTCATCAAGGCCGGGGTGTGGCCGCTCAACTTCTGGCTCGTGCCCGCCTACGCCGCGGCGGTTGCGCCCGTGGGCGCGCTGTTCACCGTGCTCACCAAGGTGGGGGTCTACGCGCTGCTCAGGCTGTGGCTGCTGTGGTTCGGCGATGTCGCCGGCGCATCCGCCCACTGGGGGAGCCCGTACCTGTGCGGCGCCGGCATGCTGACCATGGTCTTCGGGGCCCTGGGCATGCTGGCCTCGCAGCGCCTGACCTACCTGGCGGGCCACGCCGCCATCCTCTCGTCGGGCACGCTGCTGGCCGCCCTGGGCCTGGGAACGCCCGCCGTCACCGCCGGGCTGATCTACTACCTGCCCGGCTCCACCTGGGCCGTGGCCAGCCTCTTCCTGCTGGCCGACCTGATCCAGCGTTGGCGCAACGACGGGGCGAGCACCCCGCCCCACGAGCGCGACGACACGCCCTTTCTCACGCCCGAGCTGCTGCCCGGCGAGCGCTTCAACCTGGACGACGAGCAGCAGATCGTCGTCGGCCGCGCGATACGGGCCACCACGGCCTTCCTGGGCCTGGCGTTCCTGCTGGGCACCCTCGTGATCGCCGGGCTGCCCCCGCTGTCGGGCTTCATTGGCAAGTTCGCGATGCTCTCCGCCGCCCTGGATGGCGCGGGCCTCGATGCCATCGCCGGCCCCCGGCCTCCCCCGGCGACGACGTGGCTGCTGCTGGCCCTGATGCTGACCACCGGGCTCGCCGCCCTGATGGCCCTGACCCGGGTGGGCATGCGCCACTTCTGGGCCGCGCACGACCGGAACGCGCCGCGGCTGCGCGCGCGAGAGAGCCTGCCGATCGCGGCCCTCCTGCTCGCCTGCATGGCGCTGGCCCTCGGCGCCGGGCCCGCGCTGCGCTACACCACGCAGGCGGCGCAGGCCCTGCACGCGCCGGCGCCCTATGTCGGCGACATCCTGTCGGCTCCACCGGTGAAGGCGCCCACCCGATGAAGCGATGGATTCCCGCCCCCCTCGTCAGCGCCGGCCTGTTCATGGTCTGGCTGCTGCTGCACCCCGGCTGGGGCGCGGGGCACCTGCTGCTCGCGGCGCTGCTGGGGCTGGGGCTGCCGCTGCTGCTCTCGGGCCTGCGCCCGGGGCATGTGCGCGTGCGCCACCCGGTCACGATACTGAGGCTCTGCCTGAGGGTGGTCATGGACACCACCCGCTCGAACCTGGCCGTCTTGCGCTATCTGCTGCGGCCCGGCCGCCGGCCCTACCCGCCCGGGTTCGTGAAGATCCCGCTGCAGGTGCGCGACCCGAACGCGCTCGCCGTGCTGGCCATGATCGTGTGCATCACGCCGGGCACGGTCTGGGCGGAGCTTTCGCTGGACCGCTCGATGCTGATGCTGCACGTGCTGGAGGTGGCCGACGCCCAGGCGATCGCCGCCCACGTGCAGGCGCACTATGAACGCCCCCTGATGGAGATTTTCGAATCATGAACGCGCCCGTGCTTCAGTGGGCCCTGCCGCTGGCCATGGGCATGCTGGTCCTGGCGATGGCGCTGTGCCTGGTGCGCATGCTCCGGGGGCCGACAGCGCAAAACCGCGTGCTGGCGCTGGATGCGATGTACCTGAACGCCATGCTGCTGGTGCTGGTGCTCTGCATGCGCTGGGGCAGCATGGACTATTTCGAGGCGGCGCTGCTGATCGCCCTGCTCGGCTTCGTCGGCAGCACGGCACTCGCCAAATTCCTGCTGCGCGGGGAGGTCATCGAATGACCGCGATGCCCCTGTGGCTCGACGTCCTGGTTTCCGTGCTGGTGGTGGCCGGCGCGGCCATCGCGCTGACGGGCTCCATGGGCCTGCTCACCCTGCCCAGCTTTTTCGCCCGCGTGCATGCGCCGGCCACCGTCGCCACGCTGGCGTGCTGGTGCATCCTGCACGCCGCCTTTGCCTTCTTCTGGTGGCGGGACGGCACGGCGCCGCTGCGCCTGTACCTGATCGCGCTGTTCGTCGCCACGACGGTGCCCGTGACGAGCATCTTCCTGATGCGCGCCGCGCTCTTTCGCGCGCGGCGCATGGGCGCCGAGGTACCCGCGAGCCTGAGCGGCCAGGCGCCGACCGCCGAAGACCGCGCCCCGCCGCCACGGCGCGGCTGAGCGGCGCGCGCCTCGATTGCGCCCTTTTGCTGCCTTGCGGGCACCATAAAAAGACCATGAACAGGCTCTAAGAAACCATGGGCACGCCCGGGATCGCCACGCGGTGGGCGCGGTGGCTGGCGGGCACGGCCCGCAGCGGCACCAGGTCGGCCAGCGTGACCCCGTCGAGGACCGCCAGATAGCTGAGCATCGCGCGCTCCAGCACGCCCTTGAGATTGCAGTTGCTGCGGATGCGGCAGGTGCTGTGGTCGCCGTTGAAGCATTCCACCAGCTCGAAGCTCGTCTCGGTCGCGCGCACCACGGCGCCGACCACGATCTCCGCGGGCGGGCGCATCAGGCGCATGCCGCCGCCGCGCCCGCGCGCGGTGTCCAGCAGCTCCAGCGCCGCGAGCTGGCGCACGATCTTGGTGAGGTGGCTGCGCGAAATGCCGTGGGCCTCGGCAATCTCGCTGATCGTGACCGGCTGGTCGCGCTCCTCGTACGCCGCACAGTACATCAGCACGCGCAGCGCGTAGTCGGTCCACTGTGTCAAATGCATGCGCTTTTTCCGCTCCACGCTCAAAGTGTCATTTCACATGCATTTTATTGAACGGCCAAATCCTCTGCCAGCCGCCGGTCAATAGTGCGGCGGGATGTCGTCGCGCAGATCGCGCTGGGCCGCCGGGCCGCCGCTGTCGCGCAGCTGCTGGCGCAACTGGGCCAGTTGCGACTGCAGCCGCTCGATGTCCTGGCGCTGCCGGTAGACGGTCAGGTTCAGCTGCTCCAGCAGGTCTTCGGCGTAGGCCGCCTTGATTTCCAGCGCTTCCAGGCGCTCCTGAACGGCAGGCATGGCGCTCAGGCCGCCAGCGCCCGGCCGAGCCGCGCCACCCCTTCGCGGATCCTGTCGGGATCGGCCGTGGCGAACGACAGCCGCAGCGTGGCCGCGTCGGGCTCGGTGCAGAAGAACGGCTCGCCGGGCACGAAGGCCACGCCCTGCGCGATGGCCTGCTGGGCGAACCGCTTGCCGTCCGCCACCCGGCCCCCGGCGCCCGTCAGGCGCGCCCAGATGAACAGGCCCCCGCCGGGCGGCACGAAGGTGACCGCATCGCCAAGCTCGGCGCGCAGCGCCTCGGCCATGACCCCGGCCCTTTGCGCATATACGCCGCGCACGCGCGCGAGCGTCGCCGGCATGCGGCCCGCCTTCAGGTAGCGGGCGGCCGTCGCCTGCGCGAAGGTGCTGGTGTGGGCGTCGCTGAACTGCTTGCACATCGTGGCCTTGGCCAGCAGCTCGGGCGGCGCGATCATCCAGCCCACGCGCAGGCCGGGCGACAGCACCTTGCTCAGGGAGCCGCAATGCACCAGCAGCTCGCGGCTGCCGGGCACCTGGCTGGAGAGCGCGAGCAGGCTGGGCGGCGGGGCCTCGCCGAAATACAGGTCGCCATAGGGGTCGTCCTCCACCACCACCGTCTGGTACTTCACGGCCAGCTCCAGCACGCGCCGGCGCCTCTCCAGGCTCAGCATGGCGCCGCTGGGGTTGCCGAAGGTCGGGATCAGGTACACGAGCTTGGGGCGGTGCTCGGCCATCAGCTGCTCCAGGCGATCGGTCTGCACGCCGTTCCCGTCGATCGGCGCGCCCACCAGATCCGCGCCGTAGAGCCGGAAGCACTGGATCGTGGCGAGAAAGGTCGGGCCTTCCACGATCACCTTGTCGCCCGGGTCGATCAGGGTCTTGCCGATGAGGTCCAGCGCCTGCTGGCTGCCGGTGGTGACGATCAGCCCCTCGGGCGCGAGGTCGGACACGCCCTTGGACGCCATGAACCGCGCCAGCTCTTCGCGCAGCGCCGGGTAGCCCTCGGTCGCGCCGTATTGCAGCGCGCCGCCCGGCTCGTCGGCCAGGGCCTGGTTCACCGCTTCGCGGATGCCCTCCACGTCGAACATCGCGCTGTCGGGAAAGCCCCCGGCGAAGCTGATGATGCCGGGCTTGCCCAGCAGTTTGAAGAGTTCGCGGATGGCCGAGGTCTCCACGTGGTCGAGGCGGTGGGCGAAAGGGATAGGCATCGAAGGGTCTCTGCGTGCTCTGAACGAAAACAGGGATTGTCGCCAATCGCCGGCTTCCCTGTACCGAGTGACAATGCCGGGATGAACCATGCCCGCATCGCCGCCTTCTTCGCCACCCTCCAGGCCGCCAATCCCCGCCCCACGACCGAGCTGGAATACACCAGCGTGTTCGAGCTGCTCGTGGCCGTGGTCCTGTCGGCACAGTCCACCGACACGGGCGTGAACAAGGCCACGCGCCGGCTCTTTCCCGTCGCCAACACGCCGCAGGCCCTGCTGGACCTGGGGATCGACGGCCTCGAGCAACACATCCGGACGATCGGCCTGTACCACACCAAGGCCAAGAACCTGCTGCAGACCTGCCGCCTGCTGATCGAGCGGCACGGCGGGGAGGTGCCGCGCACGCGCGAGGCGCTGCAGGCCCTGCCGGGCGTGGGCCGCAAGACGGCCAACGTGGTGCTGAACGTGGCCTTCGGCGAGCCGACGATGGCCGTGGACACGCACATCTTCCGCGTGAGCAACCGCACCGGCCTCGCCCCCGGCAAGACGCCGCTCGATGTGGAGCACGAACTGCTGCGGCGCGTGCCCGCCGAATACCTGCCAGACGCGCACCACTGGCTGATCCTGCACGGGCGCTACGTGTGCCAGGCGCGCACGCCGCGCTGCTGGGAATGCAGCGTGGCCGCGTACTGCGATTTCGAGCCCAAGACGCCCGCGCCCGGGCGCTGATCAGACGGCGAACTGCTCCTGCGCCATGTAGCGCACGCGCCATTCCTCGAAGGTCAGGGTGTCGGCCGCCTCGATCGCGCGCTGGCGCGCCAGCGAATCCTGCGCCATGGCGCAGTAGCGGTCTTCCTGCGCCTGGGACCAGGGCTGGGCCAGCAAGATCTGGCGCGCGGTGAGCGAGCGGGCTGCGGCGAAGGCGATGTAGTCGCTGCCATGCAGCTGCGTGAGCTCGGCCAGCACGCGCGCCGAAGGCGTGGTGTCCGGATGGCGCAGCACTTCGCGCGCCTGCGCCAGCGCCCGGCCGTAATCGCCGCCGCCCACGGCCTCGTCCAGCCGCGCCGCGATCACCGCGCATTCTTCGAGCACCTGCCCGCCCCATTCGACGAGCGGCACCTGCTCGGCGCCGCGCGCCAGGCACAGCCCCGGCTCGCGCCCGCGCTCGGCGGCCAGGTGCTGGTTGCGCTTGAGCGCGGCGATCTCTTCCGGGGTATCGGGCGGGCTGTCCGAAAGCAGGCAGTGCAGCAGGAAGACGTCGAGCACGCGCATGGTGTCGGGCCGGATGCCCACCGGCTCCAGCGGGTTGATGTCCATGAGGCGCACTTCCACGTATTCCACCCCGCGCTCGCGCAGCGCATGCAGTGGGCGCTCTCCGCTTTGCACCGTGCGCTTGGCGCGTATCGTGCCGTAGAACTCGTTCTCGATCTGCAGCAGGCTCGTGCCCAGCTGGTTGTAGTCGCCCCCGAGGCTGCGCACCCCGATGGCCTCGTACACCGGGTACGGCCGGGTCAGCGCCTCGTGCAGCGAGGCGGCGAAGCCCTGCAGGCCGTTGTAGCTCACCGCCAGGCTGGCCTGCGCATCGCTCTGGTAGCCGAGCCGCCCCATGCGCAGCGACGTGGCGTAGGGCAGCCCCATGGCGCCCTGGCCGTCGCCCAGCGGCACGAGGCTGTGCTGGCGCCCCTGCACGAAGCCGGGGGCCAGCGCGGGCGAGGCGCCGAACAGGTACAGCAGCACGAAGGAATGGCGCCGGAAATTGCGGATCAGCGCGAAGTATTCGTCCGTCCCCACCCCCGGCAGCGACCAGTTGTAGTGGATGCCGGCGATGGTCTGCATGCGCCGGCCGTAGCGATGGCCCAGCCCCATGCGGTACACGCTCTTGGCGCGGCCGCTGTTGGAAGAGCCATAGCGCCCCAGGGGGATGGTTTCATCGGGCGGCAGGCGGCTGGGCATGCTCGCATTCCAGAGCATCTCGGGCTCGCCCTGGCGCGCCAGCACCCGCAGCGCCGCCTGGTGCAGCTCGGCCAGCTCGTCGGCGCAGGCCTGCACCGAGGTCTTGGGGCCGGTGATCAGCTCCATCAGCGACTCGCTGTAGTCGGTGGTGATGCTCGGGTGCGTGAGCGCCGCACCCAGCGCCCTGGGGTGCGGCGTGAGCGCCAGCTCGCCCTCCGGCAGGACGCGCAGCCCCTCCTTCTCGATGCCGCGGCGCATGCCGGCCATGCGCTCGTCACTGATGGCCGAGATGCGCGCTTGCAATGTGCTCATGATGGTGCCTGGATTTTTCGAGCCCCGGAACTTAGCATGCCGGGCGCCGCCGCGCCGCCCGCCCGGCGAGCACCTGCAAAACCGCGCGGGTCTTCAGCGGCGCGCGGCCATGGCTTTCGTCAGCTCCAGGGTGGCCTGCGCGGCACCGTTTTGCGGCACCTGCTGCCCGTCCATGCGGGTGACCTGCGCCAGTTGCTGCGCGAGCTGCTCAGCCACCTGCTCGCCCTGGCCGAGGTGGATGCCCTGGGTGAGCGTGACGTGGGCCGCCTCGAAACTGCCGCCGCCGGCGCACAGGATGGTGCGCGTGGGGGCGCTCTCGTGCGTGAGCACCAGCATGGCGGGCACCACCGCCTCGGGCTTGAGGAGCGCCAGGGCCTCCTCGGGCATCAGGCCCTCGGTCATCCGCGTCGCCGCGGTGGGCGCGAGGGCGTTGACGTGGATGCCATGCTTCGCGCCTTCGATCGCCAGGGTCTGCATCAGGCCCACCTGCGCCAGCTTGGCCGCGCCGTAGTTGGCCTGGCCGAAATTGCCGTACAGGCCGGTGGAGGACGTGGTCATGAGGATGCGGCCGTAGTTCTGCGCCTGCATCTGCGCCCAGACCGCCTTGCAGCAGTGGGCCGCGCCCATCAGGTGCACGTCCACCACGGTGCGGAAATCGGCCATGTCCATCTTGGCGAAGGACTTGTCGCGCAGGATGCCGGCGTTGTTCACGAGGATGTCCACGCGCCCCCAGGCCTCGACGGCCTGCCGCACCATGTCCTGGACGGCCGCGAAGTCGGTCACCGAAGCGCCATGGGCGAGCGCCTCGCCGCCGGCGGCCCGGATCTCGTCGACGACCGCCTGCGCGGCCGATACCGACCCGCCGCTGCCATCCACCGCGCCCCCGAGATCGTTGACCAGCACCTTGGCCCCGTGCGCCGCCAGCGCCAGGGCATGCTGGCGCCCCAGCCCGCCCCCGGCACCCGTTACGATGGCGACCCGACCCGTGAAATCCAGACCCATGTTGCAAGCCTCCTGCAAAGTATTTGATTCGACAGCCGGCCACTGTACGCGACGGCGCGGATCAAAGGCGTCAACCACAGGACACTTCGCATGAGCCAGCCCCTCCCACCCGAGACCCCGCGGCCCGCCGCCACCATCGTGCTGGTGCGCGACAGCGGCGAGGGGCTGCAGACGCTGCTGCTGCAGCGCAACGCGCAACTCAAGAACATGGCGGGCATGTTCGTCTTTCCGGGCGGCAAGCTGGAGCGCGAGGACAGCGCCGGCGAGAGCCTGGCACTGCTCGATCAACCCGCGGACACGCTGCAGCGCCAGCTCGGAGAGGCCGATGCGGACGCCGCCCTGGCCACGGGCCTGCACGTGGCGGCCCTGCGCGAGGCGCTGGAGGAATGCGGCATGCTCCTGGCCGAACCAACCCGCGCCGATGCACGGCTGGATGCCCCGCATGCGCGCCGGCTGCTCAACGAGGGGCAGCGGTTCGACCAGGTGCTGGCGGCGCTGGGCCTGCGCATGGCCACGCGCGCGCTGGTGCCGTGGTCGCGCTGGATCACGCCCGTGGCTCCGGCGCTGGCGACGCGCCGTTTCGACGCGCGCTTCTTCATCGCCGAGGCCCCGGCGCGCCAGCAGGCCATGCACGACAACGAAGAGACCACCTCCAGCCTCTGGTGCACGCCCCGCACGGCGCTGGAGCGCTACCGCGACGGCGCGCTCGACCTGGCGCCGCCGCAGATCATGAGCCTGGCGCACCTGCACCGCTACGCCACGGTGGCGCAGGCCCTGGCCGCGGCGCGCGGGCGGCTGCCGCCCACCATCCAGCCCGAGACCTTCGACGAGGACGGCCGGCAGGGCTTCTGCTATCCGGGCGACGCGCGCCACCCCGTGCGCGACCGGGCGCTGCCGGGGCCGACGCGGCTGTACCGGCAGGGCCGGCACTTTCTGCCGATCGAGGGGTTCGAGGCGCTGCTGGCCTGATCAGGCGCCCGCGGCGTATTCCACCTCGCGGCGGTAGCGCGGGTCCTGGTGCCAGTCCCAGTAGGTCTGCGTCACGCGCCGGGTCAGGGGGCCCGGGCGGCCATCGCCCACCGGCCGGCCGTCCACCTGCGTCACGGCCAGCACGCCGCCGGCCGAGCTCGTGATGAAGACCTCGCGCGCGGCGCGCAGCTCGTCGGCGGACACGGCGCGCTGCTGCAGCGGCAGCCCCAGCGCCTGGGCGATCTCGATCACCGTGCGGCGCGTGATGCCCTCCAGGACGCCGCTGGCCGGGGTGGCGATCGCACCGGCCGCATCCACGGCGAAGACGTTGAACCCCGGCCCCTCGACGATATGGCCCGCGCCGTCGCCCAGCACCACGGTATCGGCGCCCTCGTCCAGCGCGCCCAGCAGCCCTTGCGTGAGGTCGTGCCAGTGGTAGTTCTTGGCCCGCGCATCCACGCTGCTCGACGGGATGCGCGGCACGCCGCTGATGCGCAGGTGCAGGCCGCGCTCGCGCTGCGCTTCGTTGGCGATCCAGACGTAAGGCACGGCGAAGGCGTAGAACTGGTTGACCGCCTGGCGCGGGTCGCGCGAGCCCCAGGGCGGCTGGCCGCGCGTGACGATCATCTCGACATACGCCCGCCGCAGGCCCGAGAGCTGGACGCACCGCGCCAGGATCCGGGCCAGCGCCTCGTCGTCATGGCCCGGCTGCAGGCGAAAGTGCTCGCAGCTCTGGCGAAAGCGCTCCAGGTGCGCGTCCAGCCGGAAGAAGGCCCCGTCCCAGACGGTCACCACGTCATAGGTGGCGTCCGAGCGCAGGAAGCCCCAGTCGGTCAGCGGAATCGCCGCCTCGGCGATCGGCACATACTGGCCGCGCACCCAGGCCGCGCCCTGGGAAAAATCCGGCTCACAGCTCACAGCGTTCATGGCAAAGCCCCCCATGGCGATGGCCATGATCATACAAGGCATGCTGGCCGCGCACCCCACGGTTTCAAGCACCCATGGGACAATGGCGGCGCCCTGCCCCGTGGCGCCATGATCATCTGTATTTGATAGCTGCTCACGCACGGCCTGCAAGGGTTTGAGCCATTTTTCACCCTATATCCAGCCGCCGTTCACCATGAGCCGTCCCCCGCCCTTCACCGCCCGCATCGACGGGGAAAGCCACGCCCTGCCCGCCCCCCGTGACCTGCCCCTGCTGGACGCCCTGGAGCTTGGCGGCGTGGACTGGCCTTCGTCATGCCGCGACGGCACCTGCGGCACGTGCATGGGCCGCCTCAAACAAGGCCGGGTGCGCTACGAGACCGAATTCATCGTGCTCTCCGACCAGGACATGGCCGACGGTTTCGTGCTCCCCTGCGTGGCCTACCCCGAGAGCGATGTCACGCTCGAAGGCTCTTCCTTCTGATCAAGCGACTAAAATCCGTCGCTTTGGGGCGCACACGCCCCCGGCCGCCCTGACCCAGGGCGCCGCGCGCGTTCTTTAGGGCTTTCCCTCCCGGGAGCGGCGCTGGCGCTGACCACGGATGAAGCGAAAGCCCTTTGCATGACTACCCCACACTCCCCCGTTCCCATCTCCCCGGTCAAGGACATCGTGGCCGAGCTCGCCGCCGGCCGCATGGTCATCCTGGTGGATGAAGAAGACCGCGAAAACGAAGGCGACCTGGTGCTGGCGGCCGACCACGTCACGCCCGAAGCCATCAACTTCATGGCCCGCTTCGGCCGCGGGCTGGTCTGCCTGACGCTGCGCCGCGAGGCCTGCGAGCGGCTGCACCTGCCGCCCATGGTGGCGCACAACGGCGCCAAGCTGGGCACGGCGTTCACCGTCTCGATCGAGGCGGCCGAGGGCGTCTCCACCGGCATCTCGGCGGCCGACCGCGCGCACACCGTGGCCACCGCGGTGGCGCCGGGCGCCCAGGCCAGCGACCTGGTGCAGCCCGGCCACATCTTTCCGCTGCAGGCCGTCGATGGCGGCGTGCTCATGCGCGCGGGCCACACCGAGGCCGGCTGCGACCTGGCCGCCATGGCCGGCTGCACGCCGGCCGCCGTGATCTGCGAGATCATGAAGGACGACGGCACGATGGCCCGCCTGCCCGACCTGCAGCTGTTCGCCGCCGAGCACCACCTGAAAGTGGGCACCATCGCCGACCTCATCAGCCACCGCAGCCGCACGGAATCGCTCGTGCGCAAGGTGGGCAGCCGCACCCTCTGCACCGCCTGGGGCGAGTTCACGGCCCACGCCTTTCGCGACCAGCCCAGCCAGAGCGTGCACCTGGCGCTCGTCAAGGGCCGGTGGGACCCGCTGGAGAGCATCCCCGTGCGCGTGCACGAGCCGCTGTCCGCCCTCGACCTGCTGGATCTGAGCACCAACATGCACTCGTGGAGCCTGCGCGAGAGTCTGCAGCACATCGAAACCCTGGGCCGCGGCGTGGCCATCCTGCTCAACTGCGGCGAAAGCGCGGACCAGCTGCTGGCGCAGTTCGACGGCACCGCCCGCGCCACCCACGCGCCCGAACGCGGCCGCATGGACCTGCGCACCTACGGCATAGGCGCGCAGATCCTGCGCGAAGTAGGCGTCGCGCGCATGCAGCTCATGGGCCAGCCCAGGCGCCTGCCGAGCATGGCCGGCTACGGCCTGGAAATCACCGGCTACATCCCCAAGGAGTGAACATGCAAAACGCGGACAAGGGCGGCGCCCGCCAGCTCGACGGCAAGAACCTGCGCATCGGCATCGTGCAGGCGCGCTTCAACGCCGGGATCACCGACGCACTGGCCGAGGCCTGCCTGCGCGCGCTGGCCGACCTGGGCGTGCAGGAGCACGACATCACCCGCATCCAGGTGCCCGGGGCGCTGGAAATCCCGGTGGCCCTGCAGGCCATGGCCAAGGGCGGCGACTTCGATGCCCTGGTGGCCATCGGGTGCGTGATCCGCGGCGAGACCTACCACTTCGAGCTGGTGGCCAATGAATCGTCCAGCGGGGTGAGCCGCGTCTCGCTCGACTGCGACATCCCCATCGCCAACGCCATCCTCACCACCGAGAACCTGGAGCAGGCCATCGCCCGCCAGAACGAGAAGGGGCGCGACGCGGCCTACGTCGCGGTGGAAATGGCCAACCTGCTGGAGACCATTTCGTGAGCGGCGCCAAGCAACCCTACACCGCCCGCAAAAGCAGCCAGCTCTCCGGCCGCTCGCGCGCGCGCGAATTCGCGCTGCAGGCGCTCTACCAGCACCTGGTGGGCGGCAACCCGCCGGCGGACATCGACGTCTACACGCGCGACCTCTCGGGCTTTCACAAGGCCGACAGCGTGCACTACGACGCGCTGCTGCACGGCTGCATCGCCACCGCCGGCGAGCTCGATGCGCTGATCGAGCCGCAGCTGGACCGCAGCTGGATCGAAATCTCGCCCATCGAGCACGCGGTGATGTGGATGGGCGTTTATGAACTTCAGCACTGCCCCGATATCCCATGGCGGGTGGTACTGAACGAGAGCATCGAACTGGCCAAATCGTTTGGCGGCACCGATGGCTACAAATACGTCAACGGCGTGCTCAATCATCTGGCGCCCCAGCTGCGCTCCGCCGAAGTGGCCGCCGACCAGGCCCACAAAGCCCCGCACTGACTCCCCTTTCAAAGCCCCCGCCATGCAATTTGCCTCCCGTACCGAGCGCATCGATCCGTTTTACGTCATGGAGATGGCCAAGACCGCGCAGACGCTGGCGCGCGAAGCGGCCCACACGCGCGAGCAGATGATCTTCCTGAACGTCGGCGAGCCCGACTTCACCGCGCCCCCGCTGGTGCAGGAGGCCGCCGAGCGCGCGATCCGCGACGGCCGCACGCAGTACACCAACGCGCTGGGCCTGGAGGCGCTGCGCGAGGCCGTGGGCCGCTGGTACGGCCAGCGCTTCGGCGTCAACGTGCCGGCGCGGCGCATCGTTATCACCGCGGGCGCCTCGGCGGCGCTGCACCTGGCGTGCCTGGCGCTGATCAACGCGGGCAATGAAATCCTGATGTCCGATCCTGGCTACCCCTGCAACCGGCACTTCGTGAGTGCGGCCGAAGGCGTGCCCGTGCTGATCCCGACGACCGCCGCGGAGCGCTACCAGCTCAGCAGCGCCAAGGTGCAGGCCGCCTGGGGCGCGAAGACTCGGGGCGTGCTGCTGGCCTCGCCCTCCAACCCCACGGGCTCCTCGATCGCGCCCGAGGAGCTGCGCGCGATCCACGGCGTGGTGCGCGAGCGCGGCGGCCTCACGCTGATCGACGAGATCTACCTCGGTCTGTCCTACGACGAGGCCTTCGGCCGCACGGCGCTGGCCCTGGGCGACGACATCATCAGCATCAACAGCTTCAGCAAGTACTTCAACATGACCGGCTGGCGCCTGGGCTGGATGGTCGTGCCCGAGGCCATGGTGCCCGTGGTCGAGCGCCTGGCGCAAAACCTCTTCATCTGCGCCTCCACCGTGGCGCAGCATGCGGCGCTGGCGTGCTTCGAGCCGCAGAGCATCGCCATCTACGAAAAGCGCCGCGCGGAATTCAAGGCGCGGCGGGACTTCTTCATCCCGGCGCTCAACGACCTGGGCCTGAGCGTCCCCGTCATGCCCGATGGCGCGTTCTACGCCTGGGCGGACTGCGCGCAGGCGGCGCAGAAACTGGGCGTTCAGGGCAGCTGGGATTTCGCGCTGGAGCTGATGCGCCGCGCGCACCTGGCGGCCACGCCGGGGCGCGACTTCGGGCACGCCGAGACCGCGCACTTCGTGCGCTTTTCCACGGCCAATTCGATGGCGCAACTGCACGAGGCCATCGCCCGCCTGCGCAAGGAGCTGGCCTGATGGCCTTCGCCTGGCCCGTGCGGGTGTATTGGGAAGACACCGATGCCGGCGGCATCGTGTTCTACGCCAATTACCTGAAATTCTTCGAGCGCGCCCGCACCGAGTGGCTGCGCTCGCTGGGCCACGGCCAGCAGGCGCTCAAAACCACCGCCGGCGGCATGTTCGTCGTGACCGATGCGCGGCTGCGCTATCTGCGCCCCGCCCGGCTCGACGACGAGCTCGTGGTGACCGCCGCCCTCCAGGAACACAGCCGCGCCAGCCTCACCATCGCGCAGCAGGCGCTGCTGCCCGCCGCCGGGCCCGGGGCCGAGCCCGCGCCGCTGTGCGAAGCCACCATCCGCATCGGCTGGGTCGATGCCCACACGCTGCGGCCGCAACGGATTCCTTCCTCGTTACTCGAACAACTCTCCTCATGACTTCGTCGCAAGACCTGAATATCCTGAGCCTGGTGCTCAACGCCAGCTGGGTGGTGCAGCTCGTGATGCTGCTGCTGCTCATCGTCTCGGTGTCCAGCTGGGCCGCCATCTTCCGCAAGATCTTCGGCCTGAAGAAGATCAACGCGCTCAACGACGACTTCGAGCGCGACTTCTGGTCCGGCACCAGCCTGAACGACCTCTACACCGGCGCGGTGCAGAACGCCCGCAGCAGCGGGCCGATGGAGCGCATCTTCGCCAGCGGCATGCGCGAATTCCACAAGCTGCGCGAACGCCACATCGCCGACCCGGGCACGCTCCTGGATGGCGCCCGCCGCGCCATGCGCGCGAGCTTCCAGCGCGAGATGGACGTGATCGAGTCCAACCTCTCCTTCCTCGGCTCGGTGGCTTCCGTGAGCCCCTACGTCGGCCTCTTCGGCACCGTGTGGGGCATCATGCACGCCTTCACGGGTTTCTCCGGCATGGAGCAGGTCACGCTGGCCACCGTCGCGCCGGGCATCGCCGAGGCGCTGGTGGCCACGGCGCTCGGCCTGTTCGCCGCCATCCCCGCGGTGATCGCCTACAACCGCTTCGCGCGCGACATCGACCGCGTGGCGATCCAGCAGGAAACCTTCATCGAGGAGTTTTCCAACATCCTGCAACGCAACCTCGGCGGCCATCCCCCAGCCGCCGCGCATTGAGCGAAGGAGCCCGGCATGCCCACGATGGCTACACGCGGCCACGGCCGCCGCCGCTCGATGAACGAGATCAACATGGTGCCGTTCATCGACGTGATGCTGGTGCTGCTCATCATCTTCATGGTGACCGCGCCCATGCTCACGCCCAGCTCGGTCAACGTGCCCTCGGTCGGCAAGGGCAGCAACGTGCCCAAGACCCGGGCGGACGTGATCGTCCAGAAGGACGGCAGCCTCGTCTTCAAGGCCGACGGCAACGAGCGCACCGTGACGGTGCAGAGCCTGGGCAGCACCGCCTCGAACTGGCTCAAGGGCCAGCCCGAGGACACCCCGGTGCTGATCAGCGCCGACAAGACCGTTTCCTACGACAGCGTCATGCAGGCCATGAGCGCCTTGCAGCGTGCCGGCGTCAAGCGCGTGGCGCTCGCCGTCAAGAGCAACAGCCGATGATCTCCCGTTCCCTGAGCGAACACGACCTCCTCGCCCCCACCATGCCGGGCGGGCGCAAGCGTGCCGTGGCGCTCGCCGTGCTGGCGCACCTGGCGCTGCTGGCCGCGCTGACCTGGGGGGTGAACTGGAAGACGAGCGCCGACCAGCCCGCGGTGGAGGCCGAGCTCTGGTCCGCCGTCCCCCAACAGGCCGCGCCGCGCCCCGTGGAGCCGCCGCCCCCGCCGCCCCCGCCCCCCGCGCCGGCACCCACTCCGGC
>OFJB01000153.1_pt1 | contig 39056 bp, 34 predicted proteins | sample 1775081 | NCBI WGS metagenome assembly OFJB01 (sample SAMN08195771, study PRJEB24354) | sludge metagenome | isolation source: initial sludge from phenol fed wastewater aerobic bioreactor | place: India: Nagpur | collected 2016-06-05
GGGGCGTGATCGGCCTGGCGCCGGATATCCGGCTCCAGGCCACGCCACATCCGGGACGGAGTGGCGTGGAGAACCTGGCGTGGTCGATCAACGCATTCGTCGTAGGCGGGTTGCAGGCGTCGCTCGGCATCGTTCATGGCGAGGACGAGCTGCTCGCTCGGTTGAAGGCGATCCGGGCCGAGCGGGAGGGATGATTGTCCCGATCGCTCAGTCCTGGCCCTCGATCCCGTTCGCCGCGTGCTGTTGCGCCGTCGAGACAAGCAGGTTCAGCGCGCGAAGCAGGTCGCCGATGCTGCGGTCGTCGAGCAGGAAGAGCGCCAGTTCGGTCTCTGACTCGTTGAAGGCAAGGATGTCGTCATCGTCACCGCCGTCCTGGCTTGCCTGCTGGATGGCGCCGAGCCACTGCGCGGCCTGGTCGTTCGCGGAGCGCAGAAGGCTCAGGAGCTGATCCGCCGATGCCGCCCGGACGCGGTTCGTCTGTGCCTCGGAACGGAAGGCGGCGGGATCGGGTTCGAGCGTGGGGGCTGGCTCGGCGGGGGCGCCGGCGAGCGCGCGATAGGTGCCGGGCGTGGTCGCGATGATGAACCCGCGATTGTCGCTCTCACCGTTGGCGACGGCGCGTGGACCTGGTGAGTCCCTCTCGGCCGCCTGCTGGAGCGTGGCAAGACCCGACTCATAGAGTTCGCGGCCGGTATGGCCGTCGCCCCCTCGCTCGTCGAGCAGGTAGCCGTAGACGAGGAACGCCGCCGGCCCGACCGAGGACTCCAGCTGGATGGTGAAGATGGCGGCATTGGCGTCGCGCTTGATCGCCGACAGGTCGTTGGCGAGCGATTCCACATCGTCGTCCAGGCCAAGGACCTCGGCGAGAAAGCCCGCCGCGGCGATCGCCATCTCGTCCGGTTCGAAGCTGGTCAGGCCATCCTCAGCGGATTCGTCGTAATACTGGCTCATGAAGAGAGTCCTCTCGGTCGGACGGTGCGGCTCCGGAAACCATTTCGGACGCCGCGGCGCGGGAGTCGCCCGCCAACGGCGAACGCGGCGATCGCGGGGACGAGCAGTCGATTTCCCCTATGATAGGCGCTTGCGGCCATTTGTGACCGAGATGCACCGGGGGTAGACATGACCGAAGATCTTCCCGTGGCGGCCCTGATCGCCGCCGCGGCCTCGGATTCCACGGCCGATTTACAGGGAAAACCAACCGTGTCAGAATTCGGTTGCACCTGACTGATTTCGGGTTAACCATAATGGCGGGTTCAGGTGCAACCTTTTAGCATGGCGCCTGATGCGAGCCGGGTCCCCGGCCGGCGACACCAACGTGGAATACCTGGAACATGGCTACTGTAACCTTGGGTGTAAAGGTCGATGAGGCGCTGCGCGAGCGCCTGCGGGTCCTGGCGGAATCACTGGGCTGCACGCCGCACTGGCTGCACAAGCAGGCCCTGCTGAGCTACATCGAGGCCATCGAGCGCGGCCAGGTGCCCGCCGAGATCGACCGGCGCGCGGACGCCGATTCCACGGAAGCGTCCGCGGTGGAACCCGAGCCCCTGGCGCCGTTCCACGAGTTCGCCCAGGAAGTCCTGCCGCAGTCCGTGCTGCGCGCCGCCATCACCGCCGCCTACCGCCGTCCGGAACCGGAATGCGTCGCCATGCTGGTGGACCAGGCCGAGTCGTCGCAGCCCGAGCGGGTCGAGACCCTGGCCCGGCGCCTGGTCCAGACCCTGCGCGACAAGCGCAAGGGCGGCGGGGTGGAAGGCCTGATCCAGGAATTCTCGCTCTCCAGCCAGGAAGGCGTCGCCCTGATGTGCCTGGCCGAGGCGCTGCTGCGCATTCCCGACCAGGCCACGCGCGACGCCCTGATCCGCGACAAGATCAGCCATGGCGACTGGCGTGCGCACCTCGGGCACAGCCCGTCGCTGTTCGTCAACGCCGCCACCTGGGGGCTGCTGCTGACCGGCAAGCTGGTCAGCACCCACAACGAAACCGGCCTCACCTCCTCGCTCACTCGCATTATCGGCAAGAGCGGCGAGCCGATGATCCGCAAGGGCGTCGACATGGCCATGCGCCTGATGGGCGAGCAGTTCGTCACCGGCCAGACGATTTCCTCGGCCCTGGCCAACAGCCGCAAGTTCGAGGACATCGGCTTCCGCTATTCCTACGACATGCTGGGCGAGGCCGCCACCACGGCGGAGGACGCCGCGCGCTACTACCAGTCCTACGAGCAGGCCATCCACGCCATCGGCAAGGCCTCCCAGGGACGCGGGATCTACGAAGGCCCGGGCATCTCCATCAAGCTCTCGGCGCTGCATCCGCGCTATTCGCGCGCCCAGCGCGACCGGGTCATGGAAGAGCTGCTGCCGCGCATGGTCGGGCTGGCCGCGCTGGCGCGCCGCTACGACATCGGCCTGAACATCGACGCGGAGGAGGCCGACCGCCTGGAGCTGTCCCTGGACCTGCTGGAAGCCCTGTGCTTCGACGAGCGCCTGCGCGGCTGGAACGGCATCGGCTTCGTCATCCAGGCCTACCAGAAGCGCGCGCCCTTCGTGATCGATTTCGTGATCGACCTGGCGCGCCGCAGCAAGCACCGCCTGATGGTCCGCCTGGTCAAGGGCGCCTACTGGGATTCCGAGGTCAAGCGCGCCCAGGTCGACGGCCTGGAAGGCTATCCGGTCTACACGCGCAAGATCCATACCGACGTGTCCTACCTGGCCTGCGCGCGCAAGCTGCTGTCCGCCCCGGAAGCCGTCTTTCCCCAGTTCGCCACGCACAACGCCCAGACGCTGGCCTCCATCTACTACATGGCGGGCGAAAACTACTACCCCGGGCAGTATGAATTCCAGTGCCTGCACGGCATGGGCGAGCCGCTGTACGAGGAGGTCGTCGGCCCGGTCTCCAAGGGCCGCCTGAACCGGCCCTGCCGCGTCTACGCTCCCGTGGGCACGCACGAGACCCTGCTGGCCTACCTGGTGCGCCGCCTGCTGGAAAACGGCGCCAACACCTCCTTCGTCAACCGCATCGGCGATCTCGCCGTCCCCGTGGGCGAGCTGGTGCAGGACCCGGTGCAGGAGGTCATGCGCATCGCGCAGGAAGAAGGGCAGCTCGGCGCGCCGCACCCGCGCATCCCGCTGCCGATCGATCTCTTCGCCGGGCAGGGCGTGCTCGCGCGCGCCAATTCGCAGGGGCTCAACCTCGCCAACGAGCAGCGCCTCGCTTCCCTCGCGGTGGCCTTGCTGCAAAGCACCAGCCGCCCCTGGTTCGCCGCGCCCCCGGGCGTGCCGGCGCCGGCGGACCCGGCGCAGGCCCAGGGCTGGGAGCCGGTGCGCAACCCCGCCGAGCTGTCGGACACCGTCGGCTGGGTGTGCGAGGCCAGCGCGCAGGAAGTGGACGCCGCGGCGCAGCGCGCGGCGCAGGCGCTGCCCATCTGGGCCGGCCTGCCCCCCACGGGGCGCGCGGACGTGCTGCTGCGCACCGCCGACCTGCTGGAGCAGCGCGGCCAGACCCTCATGGGCCTGATCCAGCGCGAGGCGGGCAAGACGCTGGCCAGCGCCCTGGGCGAGGTGCGCGAGGCGGCGGACTTCCTGCGCTACTACGGCACGCAGGCGGCGGCGCATTTCGACAACGCGGCGCAGCGCCCGCTGGGCGTGGTGCTGGCCATCAGCCCGTGGAATTTCCCGCTCGCGATCTTCACCGGGCAGATCGCCGCCGCGCTCGCCGCGGGCAACGCGGTGCTGGCCAAGCCCGCGGAGCAGACGCCGCTGACCGCGGCCGCGATGGCGGCCATCTTCCACGAGGCCGGCCTGCCCCAGGACGCGCTGCAGCTGCTGCCCGGGCGCGGCGAGACCGTGGGCGCGGCGCTCGTCGCGCACCCGCAGGTGGCGGGCGTGATGTTCACCGGCTCCACCGACGTGGCGCGGCTCATCAACCGCCAGCTCGCCACGCGCCTGTCGTCCTCCGGGCGCGTGATCCCGCTGATCGCCGAAACCGGCGGCCAGAACGCCATGGTCGTCGATTCCTCGGCGCTGGCCGAGCAGGTGGTGCTCGACGTGCTCACCTCCGCGTTCGATTCCGCCGGGCAGCGCTGCTCGGCCCTGCGCCTGCTGTGCCTGCAGGAAGACGTGGCCGAGCGCCAGCTCGCCATGCTCAAGGCCGGGCTGCAGGAGTGGTGCATGGGCAACCCCGACCGCCTCGCCACCGACATCGGCCCGGTCATCGACGAGGCGGCGCGCGCGCAGATCGAATCGCACATCGAGGCCATGCAGGCCGCCGGCCAGAAAGTCACGCGCCTGCACCAGAGCGCGGGCAACGGCCACTTCGTGCCGCCCGCCATCATCGAGCTGGACAGCGCCGCGCGGCTCACGCGCGAGGTCTTCGGCCCGGTGCTGCACGTGCTGCGCTACCGACGCGAGCAGCTCGACGAACTGATCGACGAGATCAACGCCAGCGGCTACGGCCTGACCTTCGGCGTGCACAGCCGCATCGACGAGACCATCGACCACCTCACCGACCGCGTGCGCGCCGGCAACGTCTACGTGAACCGCAACATCATCGGCGCCGTGGTGGGGGTGCAGCCCTTCGGGGGCATGGGCCTGTCGGGCACCGGCCCCAAGGCCGGCGGGCCGCTGTACCTCTACCGCCTGGTGCAGGGCGAGCCCGGCGACGCCCTGGCGCTGCTGCCGCGCGCGCAGTCCGCCGAGCCGGCGCCGCAGGCCCCGCTGCTGCGGCAGCTGCAGGGCGCCCGCCTGCCCGAGGTGGATGCGGCGCAGGCCGGCACGCTGCTGGAAGCCGCGCTGCATGCGGCCCGCCTGCACGAGCGCTGGGTGCTGCCCGGCCCCACCGGCGAATCCAACGTCTACCGCCTGCTGCCGCGCGGCCCGGTCTGGGCGGTGCCGGCCACGGCGCTGGGCCTGGTGGCGCAGGTGGCGGCGGCGCTCGCCAGCGGCAATCCCTGCCACGTGGTGCTGCCCGAGGGCGACGCGGCCTGCGCGGCGCTGTGGCAGGCGCTGCGGGGCGCCCTGGGCGAGGCCGGCGAACCCTGGCTGCGGCAGGCCTCGGGCCAGGACATCGGCAACGCCGCGCGGCCCATGGCGGCCTTGCTCTTCGAAGGGGATGGCGATGCGCTCGCCCAGATCCTGGGCGACGTGGCCGCGCGCGACGGCGCCCTCGTGCGCGTGGAAAGCCGCGCCAGCTTCGAACTGCAATCAGGCCGCGGCTACGACCTGGCGGCGCTGGTGCACGAGCAGTCGATCAGCACCAACACGGCGGCGGCGGGGGGGAATGCGCAGCTCATGACGATGGCGTGAGGCGGGCGGGCCTGCCGGCAGATGGAAGGCGGCATCGCAAACGTTGCAACATCGTGTCAACATTCGCTTGATCTTGCGTGCGGCCTGTATTAACATGGTTGCAACAGGAGCAAGTCATGGAGATCGTGATCCGCAATATTGGAAACAGCAAGGGCGTGGTTTTGCCCAAGCCGTTGCTGGCCCAGGCTGGGCTGGAGGGGTACGCGACCGCCAGCATCGCCGTGGAGAATGGCGCCATCGTTTTGCGCAAGCCTGCCAAGGCCGTTCGGGAGGGGTGGCCCGAGGCCGCGGCGGCCGTGGCGGCACAAGGCGGGGATGCGCTGCTGATGGGCGAATTCGGCAACGCGGACGACGTGGAGCTGTCCTGGTGAAGCGCGGCGAGATATGGCGGGTGAACCTGGACCCGACGGTGGGCAGCGAGATCCAGAAGTCGCGCCCCTGTGTGGTGGTGTCGCCTGCCGAGCTGAACGACCACCTTCGGACCGTGATCGTTGCGCCCATGACGTCCAAGGGGTTTGCGGCGCCTTTCCGCGTGCCGGTGACACATGCGGGAACCAGAGGCCTGATCGTGCTCGATCAGCTTCAGACGGTGGATAAGGTGCGCCTGGTCAAACGGCTGGGGGCGGTGTCGGCAAAGACGCTGGCGGCTGTGTTGACGACCCTGCAGGAAGTGTTCGCGGAGTAGGGAGGAAAGCGCAGACCATCCTCTGCTCTTCCCATGCCTGCTTCCCCCCAGGATTTCAGCCTGCGCCGCCTGGCGCTGCCCGCCTTCGGCCCGTCGCTCATGTTCGGCCTGTGCGAGGGCACCATCCTGCCGGTGCTGGCGACGCTGGGCGTGGCCACCTCGCTGGTGGCCGCCATCCGCGCCTGCCGCCAGGTGGTGATCCCGCTGTGGGCCAGCCACATCGGGCTGGACGCGGCCACCACGTCGCTGATCTACGGCCTGATGGGCGCGGTGGACATGCTGCTGTTCTACCCCGCGGGCCGCGTGATGGACCAGCGCGGGCGCCGCGCGGTGGCGCTGCCCAGCATGCTCGTGATGGGCGGGCGGCGTGCTGGTGACGGGCGGGCTGGGTTTCGTGGCCGCCTGGATGTTCTGGCGCTGGCTGCCGAGGCCGGCGCAGGGATGACGGCGCGGCCCGCGCCCGCTACTGCGGGGGCAGGATGATTTCGGCGAGCTTCCAGCCCAGGCCCCGCCGGCCGAGCACGAACTGCGTGTCGCCGCCCTGGCCGTGCGTCGTGACGACGAAGCGGTCCATGCCGCGGTAGCCCATGTCCGCGCCCGCGAGCGGCTTGCGCGCGGCCTCGCCATTTTCCTTGGGCGCGGCCTCGGCGCGGCCTTCGCGGGCCGGTGGCGCGGCGCCTTCGGGCTCGCGCCCGGCCATCAGCTGCGCCACGCCCGATGGGGTGATGTAGGCATCGACCATCTTGTCCACCACGGCGCCGGCCAGGGGCGCGACGAGCGCCGCCAGCGGGTTGAGCTCCTTGCCCTCGCCGCCGCCCATGCCGTGCAGCATCCGTGCGTTCACCTGGTCCTTCAGGCTCTGGCGCACGCTGTCGAAATCGACGTACTCGGCCAGCGCCTGCCCGTCGCGGGCCTGCGCGGCGTCTTTCATGCGGTACACGGTGATCCAGGGCGCCGCCACCACCCAGGCCAGCACCAGCGCGAGCGCGGCGCAGGCGCTCCACGCGATCCAGTTCTTCTTCATCGAGGCTCCCTCAGGGACAGGGGAGCGCATTGTAGGAGCGGCCTTGACCGCCAGGGCTCATGCGGGCCGGTGCCGGCGGATCGCCTCGCGGGCCTTGGCATCCATCGCGAAGCCCGCTCCGTGGCGGGCGGCGAGTTCATCCGCGCGGCGCAGGAAGGCGTCGATGCCGGTGGCGTAGATGAACTGCATCGCGCCGCCGGTCCAGGCCGGGAAGCCGATGCCGAAGATGGAGCCGATGTTGGCGTCGTGCGTGCTGGTGAGCACGCCCTCGGCCAGGCAGCGCGCGGTCTCGATCGCCTGGCGGTAGAGCAGGCGGTCCTGCAGCTCGGGCACGTCCCAGGCGATGCCGGGCTGCTCGAACAGGCGGCGCAGCTCGCTCCAGAGCTGCTTCTTGCCGCCCTCGGGGTAGTCGTAGAAGCCGCCGCCGCCCGCGCGGCCGGGGCGATGGAGTTCCTTGACCATGCGCTCGACCAGCCGCTCGCCGGGCGTGGATTCGTAGGCCTTGCCCTCGGCGGCCAGGTCGGCGCGGGTCTGCTCGATCACGTGCACGCTCAGGCTGAGCGCGGTTTCGTCGAGCACCGCCAGCGGCCCCACGGGCATGCCGGCCTGCACCGCGGCGTTCTCGATCACCGCGGCGGGAATGCCCTCGGCCAGCATCGCCGCGCCCTCCATCACGTAGGTGCCGAAGGTGCGGCTGGTGTAGAAGCCCCGCGCGTCGTTGACCACGATGGGGGTCTTGCCCAGGGCCTGCACGTAGTCGAAGGCGCGCGCCACGGTCTCGTCGCTGGTCTGCCGGCCGCGGATGATTTCCACCAGCCGCATCTTGTCCACCGGGCTGAAGAAGTGGATGCCGACGAAGCGCTCCGGCGCGCGGCTGGCCCGGGCCAGGCCGCTGATCGGCAGCGTCGAGGTGTTGCTGGCGAAGAAGCCGCCGGGGGCGAGTTGCGGCTCGGCTTCCTGCGTGACGGCGGCCTTGAGTTCGCGGTGCTCGAACACGGCCTCGATGATCAGGTCGCAGCCCGCCAGGTCCGCGGCATTGGCGGTGGGCGTGATGCGCGCGAGCAGCGCGTCGCGCGCCTCGGCGGTCATGCGGCCTTTCTGCACGCGCTGCTCGGCGATTTTTGCGCTGTAGGCCTTGCCGTGCTCGGCCTTGTCCACGCTCACGTCCTTGAGCACGGTGGCGATGCCGCGGCTTGCCTGCGCCCAGGCGATGCCCGCGCCCATCATGCCGGCGCCGAGGATGCCGACCCGGGCGGGCTTATAGCGCTCCGCTTTTCCGGGGCGCGACTGGCCGCTCTGGATGGCGTTGAGGTCGAAGAAGAAGGTGTTGACCATGTTGCGCGCCACCTGGCTCGTCATGATCCTGGCGAGGTAGCGGCTTTCGATGCGCAGCGCGGTGTCGTAGTCCACCAGCGCGCCTTCCACCATGGCGCTGAGCGCCGCCTCGGGCGCGGGGTAGCGCCCGCGCGTGGTCTTGCGCAGCATCGCGGGCGCGACGGCCAGGCCCGCGGCGATCTTGGGGTTGGCGGGCGTGCCTCCGGGAATCTTGTAGCCTTTCTCGTCCCAGGGCTGGTGCGACGCGGGGTGCGCGGCGATCCAGGCGAGGGCGGCGGGCAGCAGCGCGGCGGGGCTCGCCACCAGCGCGTGCACCAGGCCCAGCTCCTGGGCTTTTTGCGGGTTGAAGAGCTTGCCTTCGAGCAGGTAGGGCTGCGCCCCCATGAGGCCGAGCAGGCGCACCATCTTGGTGATGCCGCTGGCGCCGGGGATCAGGCCGAGCGTGACTTCGGGCAGGCCGAGCTGGATGCGCGCATCGTCCAGCGCGATGCGGTGGTGGGCGATCAGCGCCACCTCCCAGCCGCCACCGAGCGCCGAGCCGTTGAGGCAGGCGACGACCGGCAGGCCGAGCGTCTCCAGCGTGCGCGCCTGCCGCTTCAGGCGCTCGATCTGCGCGAAGGCCTGCGGCGCGTCGGCCTCGGTCAGGCGCAGCACGGCCTTGAGGTCGGCGCCGGCGAAGAAGCTCTTCTTGGCCGAGGCGAGCACCAGGCCCTTGAGCGCGCCGCCCAGCCGTTCGCGGTCGGCCAGCACCTGCGCGGTGGCGGCGGCGAGGTCGTCCTGCCAGCGCTGGCACATGGTGTTGACGGGCGAGCCCTGCTCGTCGAAGGTGATGAGCGCGACCTGGCCTTCGCCCTGCGCGGGGATCAGTTCGTAGCGGATGGTGTCCATGTCCGTGCCCTTCAGATGCGTTCAACGATGGTGGCGATGCCCATGCCCCCGCCCACGCACAGCGTGACCAGGCCATAGCGCAGCTGCCGGCGGTGCAGCTCGTCGATCAGCGTGCCCAGCAGCATCGCGCCGGTGGCGCCCAGCGGGTGGCCCATGGCGATGGCGCCGCCGTTGACGTTGACCTTCTCGTGCGGCACCCCCATCTCGCGCATGAAGCGCATGGGCACGGCGGCGAAGGCCTCGTTCACCTCGAACAGGTCGATCTGCTCGATCGTCATGCCCGCCCTGGCCAGTGCCTTGCGCGTGGCCGGCATGGGGCCGGTGAGCATGATGGTGGGGTCGGCGCCGCTGAGCGCCGTGGCGACGATGCGCGCGCGGGGCTGGAGGCCGTGCGCCTTGGCCGCGGATTCGCTGCCGATCAGCACGGCGGCCGCGCCATCGACGATGCCCGAGGCGTTGCCCGCGTGGTGCACGTGGGCGATGCGCTCGACCTGCGGGTAGCGCTGCAGCGCCACCGCGTCGAAGCCCATCTCGCCCAGCTGCGCGAACGAGGGCTTGAGCGCCCCCAAGCCTTCCAGCGTGGTCTGCGGCTTGATGAATTCGTCCTGCGCGAGGATGACCTGGCCGAGCGCGTCGCGCACCGGCACCACGGAGCGCTCGAAATACCCGGCCGCGCGCGCCGCCGCCGCGCGCTGTTGCGATTCGACCGCGAAGGCATCGACGTCGGCGCGGGTGAAGCCTTCGAGCGTGGCGATCAGGTCCGCGCCTATGCCCTGCGGCACGAACAGGGTTTCGAGGTGGGTCGCCGGGTCCTGCGCCCAGGCGCCGCCGTCGCTGCCCAGCGGCACGCGGCTCATGCTCTCCACGCCGCCGGCGACGACCAGGTCTTCCCAGCCGCTGGCCACCTTCTGCGCCGCCAGGTTCACCGCCTCCAGCCCCGAGGCGCAGAAGCGGTCGATCTGCATGCCCGCGCAGCGCCAATCCCAGCCGGCCTTGAGCGCGGCGATCTTGGGCAGCACCGCGCCCTGCTCGCCCACGGGCGAGACGATGCCCAGCACCACGTCATCCACCGCGGCGGTGTCGAAGCCCTGGCGGGCCTGCAGCGCGGTGAGCAGGCCGGCGGCGAGGTCGATCGGCTTGACCTCGTGCAGGCTGCCGTCCTTCTTGCCCTTGCCGCGCGGGGTGCGCAGGGCTTCGAACACGTAGGCGGTGGTCATCAGAATTCTCCAGTGAAAAGTGGCTCCAGCGCTTGATGGACAAGCGCCAGCAGCTATCGAATTGAATAGAAACTCAGCGCCCCGGCAGCCCCATGTTGCGCGAGATCAGCTCCTTCATGATCTCGTTGGTGCCGCCGTAGATGCGCTGCACGCGCGCGTCGGCCCAGGCGCGTGCGATGGGGTATTCCCACATGTAGCCGTAGCCGCCGAAGAGCTGCACGCAGCGGTCCATCACCTTGAACTGCAGGTCGGTGGTCCAGTACTTGGCCATGCTGGCGGTCTGCGTGTCCAGCCGCTGCTGCAGGATCAGCTCGCAGCACTTGTCCACGAAGACGCGCGCCACCTGCACCTCGGTCTGCATCTCGGCCAGCTCGTAGCGCGTGTTCTGGAACGCCCCCACGGCCTGGCCGAAGGCCTTGCGCTGCCTGACGTACTCCACCGTCCAGTCGATCGCCGCCTGCGCGCTGGCGACGGCGGTGATCGCGATCTGCAGCCGCTCCCACGGCAGCTGCTCCATCAGGCAGGCGAAGCCCTTGCCCTGCATCGCCGCGCCGCCCAGCAGGTTCTCCGCCGGCACCTTGACGTCGTTGAAGAACAGCTCGGAGGTGTCCTGCGCCTTCATGCCCGCCTTCTTCAGGCGCTGGCCCTTCTCGAAGCCGGGCATGCCGCGCTCGACCAGCAAGAGGCTCGTGCCCTTGGCGCCCGCCGCCGGGTCGGTCTTGGCGACGACGACGACCAGGTCGGCGTGCCAGCCGTTGGTGATGAAGGTCTTGCTGCCGTTGAGCACATAGTGGCTGCCGTCGGCGCTGAGCAGGGCGGTGGTCTTCACGCCCTGCAGGTCGCTGCCCGCGGCCGGCTCGGTCATGGCGATGGCGCCCACCATCTCGCCGCTGGCAAGCCGGGGCAGGTACTTGCGCTTTTGCGCCTCGGTGCCGTAGTGCAGGATGTAGGGCGCGACGATCTCGCTGTGCAGGCCGAAGCCGATGCCGGTGCAGCCGGCGCGGGCGATCTCTTCCATCTGCGCGACGGAATAGAGCTTGTCGGCGCCCGCGCCGCCGTATTCCTCGGGGATGCTCAGGCACAGGAAGCCGTTGGCGCCGGCCTTGCTCCAGACCTCGCGGCCGACGTAGCCCTGCTCTTCCCAGGCGGCGTGGTAGGGGGTCACTTCCTTGTCGATGAAGCGGCGGAAGCTGTCGGCGAAGGCCAGGTGGCCGGAATCAAAGAGGGTGCGTTCGATCATGGTATTTTCCCAAAGCAAATGCTTGGTCAAATTCTGACAGCCGGCGGGCAAATTGCAAGTCGCAGAAACGACAAACCGCCCGAAGGCGGTTCGCCGGATGCCGGGGGCGGGGCCTACTTGGTGTGGTAGGGCGACACCACCTTCCACTTGCCGTCCTCCACCTGCGACAGGCGCCACGCCGTGCTGCCCAGGTGGTTGGTGGCGGTGTAGGTGGCCGGGGCGCTGCCGAAGATGTCGGTGGGGTAGCTCATGCTCTCCATGGTCTTGATGAAGGCATCGGTCGTGAGGTTGGGCCCGGCCTTGGCCACGGCCTGCAGGAACATGTCCATCACGATGTAGCCGTAGGCCGAGAAGATGCCGCCATCTTCATTGAACCGGGTCTTGTACTTGGTGGCCCAGAAGGCCAGCGGCTTGTTGCTCGCGTCGTCGGTGTAGGGCACCTGCGCCGCCATCGTCGCGTACAGCCCGTCCATGGCCTTGCCGCCGAGCTTGGGGATCAGTTCGCTGTACGAGGCGGCCGAACCCAGGAACACCGGGTTGTAGCCCATCTTCCGGGCCGTGGCGACGGTGCCTATGGTCTCGCGGATCACGCCGCCCAGCGTCACCAGGTCGCAGCCGGCCGCCTTGGTCTTGGCCACCTGCGAGGAGAAGTCGGTGGCGCCGCGCTTGAAGCTCGCCTTCTCCACGAGCTGCATGCCGATGTCCTTGAGGCCGTCTTCCGTGCCCTTGAGCACCTCGGCGCCGAATTCATCGTCCTGGTAGATGGTGCAGATCTTGCCCAGGTTCTTTTCCTTCACCAGCTTGGGCACCGCTTCGCGGATCTGCTGGTAGTAGGGCGCGATGAAGGCGTAGGTGAGCGGGTTGAGCGGCTCGTACATCTCGCGCGCGGCGGTGAGCGGCAGGAAGTTGATCACCTTCTTGGGGAACATCACGGGGAAGGTGGCGAGGTTGGCCGCCGTGCCGATGTGGCCGACGATGGCGAAGACCTTTTCCTGGTTGACCAGCTTTTGCGCCGCGAGCACCGCGCGCTTGGGGTCGTAGCCGTCGTCCTCCACCTTGAAGACGATCTTGCGGCCGTTCACGCCGCCCTGCTCGTTGGCCTCGTCCACGCGCAGCTGCATGCCGTCGCGCCCCTGCTTGCCGATGGGCGCCAGCGGCCCGGAGAGGTCCTGGATGGTCGCGATCTTGAGTTCGGTCTTGGTCACGCCGAGGTTCTGCGCGAGCGTGGTGCCGGCAAAACCCAGGGCGCAGGCGGCGGCAAGAAGGGTGTACTTCAAGTGCATGGTCAGGTCTCCTTGGTTCAACGAAATCATTGTGGGTGCTCCGCTGCCTGCGCGGCTCAGGGTTTACCCGCGCCGCCGGCGTACATGGCCTCGATCTGCGCCGCGTACTTCTTTTCCACCAGCCGGCGCTTGAGCTTCATCGTCGGGGTCAGCTCCTCGTCCTCGGCGGTCAGCTGCGTGTCGAGCAGGAAGAACTTCTTGATCTGCTCCACGCGCGCGAATTTCCCGTTCACCTCGTCGATCACGCCCTGGATCAACGCCTGCACCTCGGCCGCGCGCGTGAGGCTGGCGTAGTTGGAGAAGGGCACGTCGTGGTCCTGCGCGAATTTCTCGACGTTCTCCTGGTCGATCATGACGATCAACGTGAGGTAGGCGCGCCGGTCGCCGATCACCACCGCGTCCGTGATGTAGGGGCTGAACTTGAGCGCGTTCTCGATCTCGCTGGGCGTGATGTTCTTGCCGCCCGCGGTGATGATGATGTCCTTCATGCGGTCGGTGATGCGGAAGTACCCGTCCTCGTCCACCGCGCCCACGTCGCCGGTGCGCAGCCAGCCGTCCTCGGTGAAGGTCTCGGCGGTCTTCTCGGGCAGGTTCAGGTAGCCGGCGAAGACGTTGGGGCCCTTGACCTGAAGCTCGCCCGTGGCCGGGGCGATGCGCACCTGGTTGTAGTGCGCCGCGGGGCCGATGGAGCCGGGCTTGATGCGCTGCGGCCGCATCGCGGTGGAGACGCCGCAGGTCTCCGTCATGCCCCAGACCTCCAGCATCGGGATGCCCAGCGACAGGTACCACTTGATGAGCTCGGGCGAGATCGGCGCCGCGCCCGTCACGAGGTGGCGCGCACGGTGGATGCCGATCATCTTGCGCACGTTGTCCAGCACCAGCCAGCGCGCCAGGTAAAAGCGCCACTTGAGCGAGGCCGGCACCGCCTCGCCTGCCAGCACCCGGTCGGCGATGGCGCGGCCCACGCCGATGGCCCAGGCGTAGGCCACCTGCTGCAGCCGCGTGCTTTCCTTGAGCGCGATGGTCACGCCCGAGTAGAACTTCTCCCACACGCGCGGCACGGCGACGAACACCGTGGGCGCGATCTCGCGCACGTTCTCGGGCACGGTGTCGGGGTTCTCGACGAAGTTGAGCTTGCAGCCGGTGTAGAGCGAGAAATACTCGCCGCCCATGCGCTCGGCGATGTGGCACAGCGGCAGGAAGGCCATGGCCTCGTCCTCCTCGCCGCGCGCGATGATGGCGTTGAGCCCGCGCGCGGTCTGCACCAGCGCGGTGTGCGTGTGCATCGCCCCCTTGGGCTTGCCGGTGGTGCCCGAGGTGTAGACGAGGATGGCGAGGTCTTCGGGCCGCAGGGCCGCCACGCGCCCGCGCACGGCGTCGGGGTGCTCGGCGTTGTAGGCGCGCCCGAGCTCGCGCAGCGCCGCCAGGCTCATCATGCCTTCGTCGTGCAGCTGGTGCAGGCCCTCCATGTCGAAGACGATGATCTTTTTCAGCCGCGGCAGCGCCTCGCGCACGGAAAGCGCCTTGTCCAGCTGCTCGTCGTCCTCGACGAAGAGGATGGTGCTGTGCGAATCCTCGGCGAGGTAGTGCAGCTGCTCCGCCGCGTCCGTGGGGTAGATGCCGTTGGCCACCCCGGCGCAGGAGAGCACGGCCAGGTCGCACAGCACCCAGTCGATCACGGTGTTGGAGAGGATGGACGCGGTCTGGCCCGCCTCGAAGCCCAGCGCCATCAGGCCGCCGGCGATCTCGCGCACCGCCTCGCCCGTCTGCGTCCAGGTCCAGGCCTGCCACAGCCCGAGTTTTTTCTCGCGCAGCCACACCCGGGGGCCGCGCGCGGCCACGGCGTTCCAGAACATCGCGGCAATCGTCTCGCCCGCCATGGCGATGCCTTCGCGCGGCGCGCAGTCGGGGTTCCAGAGCACGCTCACGGTCGCTACCTCCAGGTCTTTTTCTTTTTCCAGCGCCGCTCGCCGCGCACGCCGGCGTCCTTCATGCCGAGGTAGAACTCCTTGATGTCCTCCTTCTCGCGCAGCACCTCGCAGGCGCCCTCCATCACGATGCGGCCGTTTTCCAGCACGTAGCCGAAGTCGGCCGCGTTCAGCGCCATGTTGGCGTTCTGCTCCACCAGCAGGATGGTGGTGCCGCGCTCGCGGTTGATGCGCACCACGATCTCGAAGATCTCCTTGGTCAGGCGCGGCGACAGGCCCAGGCTCGGCTCGTCCAGCAGGATCAGCTCGGGCGCGGCCATCAGCGCGCGGCTGATCGCCAGCATCTGCTGCTGCCCGCCCGAGAGCAGCCCCGCGTCCTGGTGAGAACGCTCCCTGAGCACGGGAAAGTAGGCGTAGACCTGCTCCAGGTCACGCGCCACCGCGTCGCGGTCGCCGCGCGTGTAGGCGCCCATCATGAGGTTGTCGCGCACCGAGAGCAGCGCGAACACCTCGCGCCCCTCGGGCACGTGCATCAGGCCCATGCGCACGATGGCCGTGGGGTCCCGGGCCGTGATGTCGCTGCCCTTGAAATGCACGCTGCCCTTGAGCGGGTCGATGATGCCCGAGATGGTCTTGAGGATGGTCGTCTTGCCCGCGCCGTTGCTGCCCAGCACGGTGGCGATCTCGCCGGGGTGCACGGCCAGGCTCACGCCGCGGATCGCCTTGATCGGGCCGTAGGCGCTCTCCACGTTCTGCAGCTGCAGCAGCGGGGCCGCCGGGGCGGGGGCAAGGGCGGGCGTGTTCATGCGCGTCCTCCCACGCGCTGCCCCGCCGGGCGGCGCAGGCTGCTCACGTCGTCGATGGTGCCCAGGTAGGCCTCGGCCACGCCGGGGTGGGCCTGCACCTCGGCGGGCGTGCCCAGCGCCAGCACCTCGCCCTGGTTCATCGCCAGCACCCGGTCGGAGACGCGCGAGACGAGGGACATGTCGTGCTCCACCATCAGCACGGTGATGCCCAGATCGTTGCGGATGTCCTCGATCCAGAACGCCATGTCGTCCGTCTCCTCCACATTCAGGCCGGACGAGGGCTCGTCGAGCAGCAGCAGGCGCGGCTCGGTGGCCAGCGCGCGGCCCAGCTCCACCACCTTGCGCACGCCGTAGGGCAGGCCGCCCACCAGCGTGTCGCGGTAGTGCTGCAGGTCGAGGAAGTCGATCACCTCCTCCACCTTCTCGCGCGCGCGCACCTCGGCGGCGCGCGTGCGCGGGGTGAACACCAGGTCGCGCCACAGCCCCGTCTCGCGCCGCGTGTGGCGCCCGATCAGGAGGTTGGCCAGCACGCTGGCGTGCTCGAACAGCTCGATGTTCTGGAAGGTGCGCGCGATGCCCAGCTGCGCCACGGCGTGGGGTGCCTGCTCGGTGAGCGTGAGCTCGCCCCGCGGCCTCGCGTAGGTGATGCGCCCGCCCGTGGGCTGGTAGATGCGGCTGATGAGGTTGAACACCGTGGTCTTGCCCGCGCCGTTGGGCCCGATCAGAGTGAACACCTCGCCCGCGCGCACGTCGAAGCTCACGTCGTTGACCGCCAGCAGGCCGCCGAAGCGCACGCTCAGGTGCTGGGCCGAGAGCAGGGTGTCGCCGGCCATCACCGCAGCCGCTCCGATTTCTGGAAAGATTTCTGCCGCTTGAACATGCCGCGCCGGTAGAACGGAAAGAGCTGCAGCCAGGCGCGCACCTTGAGCCAGCGCCCGTAGATGCCCAGCGGCTCGAACATCACGAAGGCGATCAGCACCGCGCCGTAGACGAAGGTCTGCAGCCCCGGGGACTGGCCTATGGACTCGGGTAGCCAGTCCTTGGCGAGGCCGATGAGCTGCGGCATGAAGATCAGGAACATCGCCCCCAGGAAGGCGCCGTGCACCGAGCCCAGGCCGCCGATCACGATCATCAGGAGCAGGTCGATGGACTGCACGATGTCGAACTGCTCGGGCGTGATGAACTGCAGCTTGTGCGCGTACAGCGCGCCGGCGATGCCCGCCAGCGCCGCCGAGAGCGCGAACGACAGCGTCTTGTAGTACGCCAGGTGGATGCCCATGCTCTGCGCCGAGATCTCCGAATCGCGGATCGCGACGAAGGCGCGGCCCGTGGGCGCGCGCAGCAGGTTCAGGATCGCCAGGGTGCAGGCCGCGGCGATCGCGAGGCACAGGCCGTAGAAGGCCTCGGACGACTCGAACGCATGGCCCATGATCTGCGGCGGCTGCAGGAAGATGCCCTTGTTGCCGCCCGTCACCGACTCCCAGCGCGCGAAGATCTCCTCGACGATGAAGCCGAAGGCCAGCGTCGCGATGGCGAGGTAGATGCCTTTGACGCGCAGCGCCGGCAGCCCGACGACGATGCCCGCCGCCGCCGAGAGCAGCGCCGCGCACGCAAGCGAGAGGAAGAAGGGCCAGCCCATCGCGGTGAGCAGCGCCTGCGTGTACGCCCCCACGCCGAGGAAGGCCGCATGCCCGAGCGAGAACTGCCCGGTGAAACCCGCCAGCAGCATGAGCCCCAGGCCCGCGATGCCGTAGATCAGCACGAAGGTGAGCTGCGCCAGCCAGTACTCGGGCAGCACCCAGGGCGCGGCCAGCAGCGCCAGGCACAGCAGGCCGTACCAGAACACGTGCCCGCCGTGCCTGGCCAGGCGGATGTCCTGCGTGTAGCGGGTCTTGAAGATGAAACGCATCGCTTTAGAACGTGTTTACGATCTTTTCATGGAGTCCGTTGCCCCGCAAAAGCGGCAGGTGCAAGGCGCAAACCGCAGCCGGGCTGGTGGCCCGGCGAGGATTTGCAACGCCGCAGATGCCGCTTTTGCGGGGCAACCCTTCGGGCAAGGCAGCAAAAAGCCGCACTCGTCGTTGCGCACCTTGGCCAGGCCACCAGCCTGGCCTGCGGCGCGCGCCTAGATTGCACCTTTTTGCTGCCTTGCGGGCTCCATAAAAAGATCGTAAACACGTTCTAAGGAACCCGCCATGACCGATGCCGCCGAACTGCTGACCGTCGCGCGCGATGCGCGCGGCGTCTACACGCTCACCATGAACGACCCCAAGCGCTTCAACGCGCTGGGCTCCGAGATGCTCGACAGCCTGCAATCGGCGCTCGATGCGGTCGAAAAGGACGCCGGGGCGCGGGCCGTGGTGCTGGCCGGCCACGGCAAGGCGTTCTGCGCCGGGCACAACCTCAAGGACATGTCGGCGCACCCAGACCTCTCCTGGTACCGCGACCTGTTCGCCCAATGCAGCCGCGTGATGCTCTCCATCCACCAGCTCAGCGTGCCGGTGATCGCGCGCGTGCATGGCATCGCCGCCGCCGCGGGCTGCCAGCTCGTGGCGCAGTGCGACCTGGCGGTCGCCAGCACCGAGGCGCGCTTCGCCACCAGCGGCATCCACTACGGCCTGTTCTGCGCCACACCCAGCGTGCCGCTGGTGCGCAACGTCCCGGCCAAGCGCGCGATGGAGATGCTGCTCACCGGGGATTTCATCGACGCCGCCACCGCGCTCAAGGAAGGCCTGGTCAACCGCGTGGCCGCCCCCGAGCGGCTCGATGATGAAGTCGCCGCGCTGGTCGATGCCATCGTCGAAAAGCCCGCCGTCGCGGTCGCCATGGGCAAGCGGCTGGTCTACCAGCAGCGCGAGCTGGGTCTGCAGGCCGCCTACCAATTGGCTAGCCAGACCATGGCCACGAACATGATGGACGCCGACGCGCAGGAGGGCGCGCGCGCCTTCGCCGAGAAGCGCGAACCGGCATGGAAACGGCATTGATCGCCCGGCGCTCTCGACGCCGAGGGTGCGGGCTGGCATAATCGCAAAAAAGCACGACCGTTCGTTTTAATGCGCCGGTCACGGCGGGGTGGCAATTTCGCTGCACTGCAACATAAAATCTCTCGGTTTACCCAAACATCGATTCAATCAACCTGAGGAGCCGCAGCAATGAAGGTCTTGGTCCCCGTCAAGCGCGTGGTGGACTACAACGTGAAGGTCCGCGTCAAGTCGGACAACACCGGTGTGGACATCGCCAACGTCAAGATGAGCATGAACCCGTTTGACGAAATCGCCGTCGAAGAAGCCGTGCGGCTCAAGGAAAAGGGCGTGGTCACCGAGGTGATCGCCGTCTCCTGCGGCGTCGCGCAGTGCCAGGAAACCCTGCGCACCGCCATGGCCATCGGCGCCGACCGCGCCATCCTGGTGCAGACCGATGAAGAGCTGCAGCCGCTGGCCGTCGCCAAGCTGCTCAAGGCGCTGGTGGACAAGGAACAGCCCGGCCTCGTGATCCTGGGCAAGCAGGCGATCGACGACGACGCCAACCAGACCGGCCAGATGCTCGCGGCGCTCGCCGACCTGCCGCAGGCCACGTTCGCCAGCAAGGTGGAAGTGGCCGACGGCAAGGCCACGGTCACGCGCGAGGTCGATGGCGGCCTGGAAACCCTGGCCGTCACGCTGCCGGCCGTGGTCACCACCGACCTGCGCCTGAACGAGCCGCGCTACGTCACGCTGCCCAACATCATGAAGGCCAAGAAGAAGCCGCTCGACACCGTCACCCCCGCCGACCTCGGCGTGGACGTCGCCCCGCGCCTGAAGACCCTGAAGGTCAGCGAGCCGCCCAAGCGCGGCGCCGGCGTCAAGGTGGCCGACGTGGCCGCGCTGGTCGAGAAGCTGCGCAACGAAGCCAAGGTGATCTGAGGGAAAGGAACAGAGAACATGACCGCACTCGTCATTGCCGAACACGACAACGCCAGCCTCAAGGCGGCGACCCTCAACACCGTCACCGCCGCCGCAGCCTGCGGTGGCGACGTGCACGTGCTCGTCGCCGGTGAAAACGCCGGCGCCGCCGCGCAGGCGGCCGCGCAGATCGCGGGCGTCGCCAAGGTGCTGCATGCCGATGGCGCCAGCCTCAAGGATGGCCTGGCGGAAAACGTCGCCGCGCAGGTGCTGGCCATCGCCGGCAACTACAGCCACATCCTCTTTCCCGCCACCGCCGGCGGCAAGAACGCCGCGCCGCGCGTGGCCGCGAAGCTGGACGTGGCGCAGATCTCCGACATCACCAAGGTCGATGGCCCCGACACCTTCGAGCGCCCGATCTACGCCGGCAACGCGATCGCCACGGTGCAGTCGGCCGATGCCGTCAAGGTGATCACCGTGCGCGGCACGGGCTTCGACGCGGCCGCCGCCACCGGCGGCTCGGCCGCGGTCGAGACCGTCGCGGCCGTGGCCGATTCCGGCAAGAGCAGCTTCGTCGGCCGCGAGCTCAGCAAGAGCGACCGCCCCGAACTCACCGCCGCCAAGATCATCGTCTCGGGCGGCCGCGCCCTGGGCAGCAGCGAGAAATTCCAGGAAGTGCTCACGCCGCTGGCCGACAAGCTCGGCGCCGCGATCGGCGCCAGCCGCGCCGCGGTGGACGCGGGCTACGCGGCCAACGACCTGCAGGTGGGGCAGACCGGCAAGATCGTCGCGCCCCAGCTCTATGTCGCCTGCGGCATCTCGGGCGCCATCCAGCACCTGGCCGGCATGAAGGACTCCAAGGTGATCGTCGCGATCAACAAGGACGAGGAAGCGCCGATCTTCAGCGTGGCCGACTATGGCCTGGTGGCAGACCTGTTTGTCGCCGTGCCCGAATTGGTCAAGGCGCTGTAAGCCGAAGTATGGAAACCGGGGCATCGTGCGCGATGCCCTTTTTTTGAGCCACAGGAACCCACCATGAGCTACGTTGCCCCCGCCAAGGACATGTTGTTTGCGATCGAGCACCTCGCGCGCATCGATCAGATTGCCCAGCTGCCCGGTTTCGAGGATGCCGGCCTCGACACGGCGGCGGCGGTGATCGAGGAATGCGCCAAGTTCAACGAGGGCGTGCTCGCGCCGCTCAATGTCGAGGGCGACCAGCACCCCTCCAGCTGGCATGACGGCCAGGTCACGACCACGGCGGGCTTCAAGCAGGCCTATGCCCAGTTTGCCGAGGGCGGCTGGCAGGGCCTGCAGCACCCGGCCGACTTCGGCGGCCAGGGCCTGCCCAAGACGGTGGGCGCCGCCTGCGTGGAGATCCTCAACAGCGCCAACCTGAGCTTCGCGCTGTGCCCGCTGCTCACCGATGGCGCCATCGAGGCGCTGCTGACCGCGGGGAGCAGCGAGCTCAAGGCCATCTATCTCGAAAAGCTCGTCTCCGGCCAGTGGACGGGCACCATGAACCTGACCGAGCCGCAGGCCGGCTCGGACCTGGCGCTGGTGCGCACCAAGGCCGAGCCCCAGGGCGACGGCACGTACAAGGTCTTCGGCACCAAGATCTTCATCACCTATGGCGAGCACGACATGGCCGAGAACATCGTCCACCTCGTGCTGGCGCGGGTGGCTGGCGCGCCCGAGGGCGTCAAGGGCATCAGCCTGTTCGTTGTGCCCAAGTTCCTGGTCAACGCGGACGGGAGCCTGGGGGCGCGCAACGACGTGCACTGCGTCTCGATCGAGCACAAGCTCGGCATCAAGGCCAGCCCCACCGCGGTGCTGCAGTACGGCGACCACGGCGGTGCCATCGGCTACCTGGTGGGCGAGGAGAACCGCGGCCTCGAATACATGTTCATCATGATGAACGCGGCCCGCTACGCCGTGGGCGTGCAGGGCATCGCGGTGGCCGAGCGCGCCTACCAGCGCGCCGTGGCGTATGCGCGCGAGCGCGTGCAAAGCCGCCCCGTGGACGGCAGCCTGCCGGACAGCGGCCCCATCATCCACCACCCGGACGTGCGCCGCATGCTCATGACCATGCGCGCGCTCACCGAAGGCTGCCGGGCCATGGCGACGGTCGCGGCGGCCGCGTACGACGCCGCCCACCACCACCCGGACGCGCAGACGCGCAAGGACAACGCCACCTTCTACGAATTCCTGGTGCCGCTGGTCAAGGGCTATTCCACCGAAATGAGCCAGGAGGTCACCTACCTGGGCGTGCAGGTGCATGGCGGCATGGGCTTCATCGAGGAGACCGGCGCCGCCCAGCATTACCGCGATGCGCGCATCCTCACGATCTACGAGGGCACCACCGCCATCCAGGCCAACGACCTGGTGGGCCGCAAGACCATGCGCGATGGCGGCACCGTCGCCCGGGCCGTGGCCACGCGCATCGAGCAGACCGAGGCGGAATTGCGCGCCAGCGGCACGCAGGCTGCGCTGGCCGTGGCGGCGCGCCTGGCCAATGCGCGCGCGGCCTACCTCGAAGTGGTGGGCTTCATGACGGCGCTGGACGCGAAGAAGCAGATCAACGCCGTCTTCGCGGGCAGCGTGCCCTACCTGATGCTGGCGGGCGATCTGGTGGCGGGCTGGCAGATGGGCCGCTCGCTCCTGATCGCGCAGGAGCTGGCCGGCAAGGGGCAGGACGTGGCCTTCATGCAGGCCAAGATCGCGACGGCGCGTTTCTACGCCGAGCACATCCTCACGCGCGCGCCGGGGTGGCGCGACGCCATCGTCCACGGCGGCGAGAGCGCCTGCGCGCTGGCGCTCGATGCCTTCTGAACGGTCTACTGAAAAGAGAGCTGCTCACGCTTGCCCAGCAAGGGTTTAGAGCCAATTCGACCATTATTTCTGGAGATCTTTTTCATGGCCTTGCCATCGGTATTCAAGAACCTCGCCCTGCCGGTCATCGGCTCGCCGCTGTTCATCATCAGCACGCCCAAGCTGGTGATCGCGCAGTGCCAGGCGGGCATCGTCGGGTCCATGCCCTCGCTCAACGCGCGGCCCGCGTCCCAGCTCGATGAGTGGCTGGCCGAGATCACCGAGACGCTGGCGGCCTGGGACAGGGCGCACCCCGAGCGGCCGTCCGCTCCCTTCGCCATCAACCAGATCGTGCACAAGAGCAACGACCGCCTGGAGCACGACATGCAGATGTGCGCCAAGTACAAGGTGCCGATCGTGATCTCCTCGCTCGGCGCCCGCGAGGACGTGAACCATGCCGTGCACGGCTGGGGCGGGATCGTGCTGCACGACATCATCAACGACCGCTTCGCGCACAAGGCGATCGAGAAGGGCGCCGACGGCCTGATCGCCGTGGCGGCGGGCGCGGGCGGGCATGCGGGCGTGAAGAGCCCCTTCGCCCTGGTGCAGGAGATCCGCCGGTGGTTCCATGGGCCGCTCGCCCTGTCGGGCGCCATCGCCACGGGCGATGCGGTGCTCGCGGCGCAGGCCATGGGCGCGGACTTCGCCTACATCGGCTCGGCCTTCATCGCCACGCACGAGGCGAGGGCGCAGGACGCCTACAAGCAGGCGGTGGTGGACTGCACCTCGGACGACATCGTCTACACCAACCTCTTCACCGGCGTGCATGGCAACTACCTCGCGCCCTCGATCCGCGCGGCCGGCATGGACCCGGACCACCTGCCCGAGTCCGACCCCAGCAAGATGAACTTCGGCGGCAGCGCGGCCGCCAAGGCGTGGAAGGACATCTGGGGCTGCGGCCAGGGGATAGGCGCGGTCACCGAGGTCACCTCCGTGGCCGAGCTGGTGCAGCGCCTGCAGCGCGAATACCAGGCGGCGCGCGAGCGCCTGGGGCTGCGCTGAGATTTTCCCGGCGGCGTGCCAACGCGCGCGCCGCCTGCCGCGTTACGTCCTAGCAGAGACCCGCCGGATCGTCCGGCGGCTTGCTTTCGTTCCAGCTTTTCCCATGTCCGAGACTTCCCGCAGCGCCGTCATCGATGCCGCCAAGGCGGTGGCATGCACCGCCATCGTCTGGCACCACCTGGCGTTCTACGGGCCCATGTCGGATGTGATGCACGAGGCCATGCCGGGCCTGATCGACTGGCTGGTGCAGTATGCGCGCATGGCGGTGCAGGTGTTCCTGGTGCTGGGGGGCTATCTCGCCGTCTCGCGCCTGGCGCCCGGCGGCCATGCGCGCGAGAAGCACCCGCTGACGCGCATCGGCGGACGCTTCGGGCGCCTGGTCGTGCCCTATGCCGCGGCGCTGGTGATCGTGATCGCGGTCAACGCGCTGGTGCGCCCCTGGCTGGACGACCCGGCCGTCGCCGAGACCGATCCCGGTCTGATGCAGCTCGTGGCCCATGCCCTGCTGCTGCAGGGCGTGCTGGGCCAGGAGTCGCTGTCGGCGGGGGTCTGGTACGTCGCGATCGATTTCCAGCTCTTCGCGCTGCTCACGCTCCTGCTCGCCGGCGTGCACAGCCTGTCGCTGTGGGCGCGCGGGCGCATGGGCTGGCGCTGGCATGGGCCCATGACGCTCGCGCAGGTGCTCACGGTGGCGCTGGTGGCGGTGTCGCTCTTCGGCTTCAACCGCGACAGCGCCTGGGACGTCTGGGCGGTGTATTTCTTTGGTGCCTATGGCATGGGCATGCTGGCGTACTGGGGCGTGCATGCGGCGCATCGCGGCCGGGCGTGGCTCTGGGCGGCGCTGATCGCCGTGCTCGCGGCGCTGGCGCTGTGGATGCAGTGGCGCGACCGCATCGCGCTGGCCGCGGCCACGGCCCTGCTGCTCATTCCGGCGCTGCGCGGCCGGCGGGCGCAGCGCTGGCTCGATTGGGCGCCGCTGCATTTCCTCGGGCGGATTTCCTATTCGGTCTTCCTGGTGCACTTCGCGCTGTGCCTGCTGGTCAACGCGCTGGTGAGCACGGCCTGGCCCGAATCCACCGCGGCGGCGGCCCTCGGCATGCTGGCCGCGTGGGGCCTGTCCGTGGCCTGCGGCTGGCTGCTCTACGAGCTGGTGGAGCGCCGCGCGCACAACTGGCGCTCGTCGCTGCGCTGGCAGGCGGGGCTCGTGGGCGCGGGGCTGGCCACCGCCTTGCTGTCCTGAACGCTCAGCGGTGCAGCTCGCCCGCGCTCTCGGGCTGCCAGGCGATCGCGTCCACGCGCACCGTGACCCGCCCCGTGGGGCTGGGCATCTGCAGCTCCTGGCCCACGCTCAGGCCCAGCAGGGCGATGCCCACCGGGGCCAGCACGGAGACCTTCTCGGCCGAGCCATCGAAGTCCTTGGGATAGACGAGCTGCAGCGTGCTGCTCTTGCCGGTCTCCAGGATCGTGAAGCGCACGGTGGAATTCATCGTCACCACGCTGGGCGGCATGTCCTTGGGCTCCAGCACGTCGGCGCGGTCCAGCTCGGCTTCCAGCGCATCGCGGCCCGGAAAGTCCGCGGTGTTTTTCTCAAGCAGGGTCTGCAGGCGCTCGTAGTCAAGCGACGACAAGGTGATCTGGGGTTGGCGTGCCATGGCGGGTTTCCTGTCAAAAATTCGTTTTCTTGCCGGTGACGCGCGCAAACGGACAAAGGCCCGGGCAACGTGGTTGTCCGGGCCTGTGCATTCAAGCCGCGCGCGTGGTGCCCGCATTGTGCCGGGCTTTGGGCCTCTCGCCAAGTGATACCGCACCGCGGTGCGCTGGATTGGCGAGGCGCCCGTGCCGCCGCCGGCGGATCATGGGTGCATGAAAAGGCCCGCAGGCAACTTGTGCGTGCGGGCCGGGTGGCCGAAGGGGCGTGGGCGTTGTGCCCGAGTGAGGGCTCAGCGCTCGCCCGTCAGCTTGACGTCGCGCTCCGGGGCGCCGACGTAGAGCTGGCGCGGGCGGCCGATCTTGTACTCGGGATCGCTGATCATCTCGTTGAGCTGGGCGATCCAGCCCACCGTGCGCGCCAGGGTGAAGATGCCGGTGAAGAGCTTGACCGGGATGCCGATCGCGCGCTGCACGATGCCGGAGTAGAAGTCCACGTTCGGATAGAGCTTGCGCTGCACGAAGTAGTCGTCTTCCAGCGCGATCTTCTCGACCTGCTTGGCCAGGGCGAACAGCGGGTCTTTTTCCAGGCCCAGCTCGGCGAGCACCTCGTTGCAGGTTTCCTGCATGAGCTTGGCGCGCGGGTCGTAGTTCTTGTAGACGCGGTGGCCAAAGCCCATCAGCTTCACGCCGCTGTTCTTGTCCTTGACCTGCTCCATGAACTCGCCCACCTTGGCGATGCCGCCATTGGCCTGCAGGTGTTCGAGCATGTTCAGGCACGCCTCGTTCGCGCCGCCGTGGGCCGGGCCCCACAGGCAGGCCACGCCCGCCGCGATGGCGGCGAACGGGTTGGTGCCCGAGCTGCCGCACAGGCGCACGGTGGAGGTGGAGGCGTTCTGCTCGTGGTCGGCGTGCAGGATGAAGATGCGGTCCATCGCGCGCTCGATCACCGGGTTGACCTTGTAGTCCTCGCACGGCGTGCCGAACATCATGCGCAGGAAATTTCCGGCGTAGGACAGGTCGTTCCTCGGGTACATGTAGGGCTGGCCCATGCCGTACTTGTAGGCCATCGCCACCAGCGTCGGCAGCTTGGAGATCAGGCGGATCGCGGCGATCTCGCGGTGCTCGGCGTTGTGGATGTCGGTGCTGTCGTGGTAGAAGGCCGAGAGCGCGCCGATCAGGCCGGTGAGCACCGCCATCGGGTGGGCGTCGCGGCGGAAACCGCGCAGGAAGAACTGCATCTGCTCGTGCACCATGGTGTGGCTGATCACGAGCTTGTGGAATTCCCCACGTTGTGCCTCGTTGGGCAGATCACCCTTGAGCAGCAGGTAGCAGGTGTCCAGGAAGTCGCACTGCGTGGCGAGCTGCTCGATCGGGTAGCCGCGGTAGAGCAGGCGCCCCTTTTCACCGTCGATGAAGGTGATGGTGGACTGGCAGGAGGCCGTGGAGAGGAAACCGGGGTCGTAGGTGAACATGCCGGTCTGGCTGTAGAGCTTGCGGATGTCCACCACATCCGGGCCGATCGTGCCGTGATACACCGGGAGATCAACACTCGGGCTGCCGTTGTTGAACGACAGCGTCGCCTTGTGTTGCGCCAATTGCATAGTCATCTCAGGTTTCCTCGTTAGTATGGCAATAGGGGAGTCCGTCAGGCCTGCGCGCCGCCGGGCGGGCGCTTGCGCAACTGCTCCAGCACGGCCCGCACGGGTGGAGTGTCCAGTTCCCCCGTCGGTTCACAGCGGCGCAGGAACAAATCCAGCAGGTCGTTGTCGGGCAGATTCATGAGCAGCGTAAGACCATAAGCTTGATCCTGGCTTACGTTGTCGCCGAAGGTGTTGAAAAAACGCTCGATGAAAATGTCGTTTTCCAACAATCCCCGGCGGCAACGCCAGCGCAGGATGGAGGTATCGCGCTCGCTCAGCACGGCTGGCCCGGTCATGGCCGCTTACAGCGCCCGGTGGGCCATCAATTCCTTGATCTTGCCGATGGCGCGGTTGGGGTTGAGGTGCTTGGGGCACACGTCGACGCAGTTCATGATGCTGTGGCAGCGGAACAGCCGGTAGGGGTCTTCCAGGTTGTCCAGGCGCTCGCCCGTGGCCTGGTCGCGGCTGTCGGCCAGGAAACGGTAGGCCTGCAGCAGGCCGGCCGGGCCGACGAACTTGTCCGGGTTCCACCAGAACGAGGGGCAGGCCGTGGAGCAGCTCGCGCACAGGATGCACTCGTACAGGCCGTCGAGTTCCTCGCGTTCCTCGGGCGATTGCAGGCGCTCCTTCTCGGGCGGCGGCTCGTCGTTGATGAGGTAGGGCTTGATCGAGTGGTACTGCTTGAAGAATTGCGTCATGTCCACGATCAGGTCGCGGATCACGGGCAGGCCGGGCAGGGGCTTCAGGATGATAGTCTCGGGCAGCGTGTGCATGTTGGTCAGGCACGCGAGGCCGTTCTTGCCGTTGATGTTCATCGCGTCCGAGCCGCATACGCCTTCGCGGCAGGAACGGCGGAAGGCGATGGTGGGATCATCCTTCTTGAGCTTCATCAGGGCGTCGAGCAGCATGCGCTCGTGGCCGTCGAGCTCGACCTCGTGGGTCTGCATGTAGGGGCGTTCGTCCTTGTCCGGGTCGTAGCGATAGACTTTGATGGTGCGCTTCATGATTCTTTGCCTTGTATGAAGAACCCGCTCAGAACGTGCGGACCTTGGGAGGAATGGTGTCCACGGTCAGTGGCTTGAGGGTCACCGGCTTGTAGTCCAGGCGGTCGCCGTCGCTGAACCACAGCGTGTGCTTGAGCCATTCCTTGTCGTTGCGCCCCAGGGGGCAGTCGGGGTGGTCGGCCGGGTGCTCGTAGTCGTACACCACGTGGGCGCCGCGGCATTCGTGGCGCGCGGCGGCCGAGGAGATGGTGGCGCGCGCCACCTCGATCAGGTTCTCCACCTCCAGCGCTTCCATGCGGGCGGTGTTCCACACCAGGGACTTGTCCTGCAGGGAGATGTTGGCCGCTTCTTCCGCGATGGCCCGGACCTTCTCCACGCCTTCGTCCAGGGCCTTCTGCGTGCGGAACACCCCGGCGTGCGTCTGCATCGTGGTGCGCAGATTGTTGGCGACGTCCTGCGAATACAGGCCGTTGTTCGATTCCTGCAGGTGGTTGAGGCGGCTGAGCGAATAGTCCGAGGCATCCGCCGGGGTCGGATGGTGGTCGCCATAGCCCCGCACGAACTCGGTGATGTGCTTGCCGGCCGACTTGCCGAAGACCAGCAGGTCGAGCAGCGAGTTGGTGCCCAGCCGGTTGGCGCCGTGCACCGAGACGCAGGAGCACTCGCCCACGGCGTACAGGCCGTTCACGGGCTTGTTCTGCTGGCCGTCCCACATCAGCACCTGGCCGTGCAGGTTGGTCGGGATGCCGCCCATCATGTAGTGGATGGTCGGGATCACGCCGATCGGCTCCTTGGTGATGTCGACGTTGGCGAAGTTGTGGCCGATTTCCTCGACCGACGGCAGGCGCTTGTGGATGGTCTCGGCGCCCAGGTGGTCGAGCTTGAGCAGGATGTGGTCCTTGTTCGGGCCGCAGCCCCGGCCTTCCTTGATCTCCTGGTCCATCGAACGCGAGACGAAGTCGCGCGGCGCCAGGTCTTTCAGGGTGGGCGCGTAGCGCTCCATGAAGCGCTCGCCTTCGCTATTCAAAAGAATAGCGCCTTCCCCGCGGCAGCCTTCGGTGAGCAGCACGCCGGCGCCGAACACGCCGGTGGGGTGGAACTGCCAGAACTCCATGTCCTGCAGCGGGATGCCGGCGCGCGCCGCCATGCCCAGGCCGTCGCCGGTGTTGATGTAGGCGTTGGTCGTGGCGGCGAAGATGCGGCCCGCGCCGCCCGTGGCCAGCAGCACCACCTTGGCGTGCAGCTCGTAGAAGTCGCCGGTTTCCAGCTCCAGCGCCGTCACGCCGATCACGTCGCCCTGGGTGTTGCGGATCAGGTCCAGCGCCATCCACTCGACGAAGAAGTTGGTCTTGGTCTTGACGTTCTGCTGGTAGAGCGTGTGCAGCATCGCGTGGCCGGTGCGGTCGGCCGCGGCGCAGGCGCGCTGCACGGGCTTTTCGCCGTAGTTGGACGTGTGGCCGCCGAACGGGCGCTGGTAGATGGTGCCGTCGGGGTTGCGGTCGAACGGCATGCCGAAGTGTTCGAGCTCGATGACCACGCCGGGCGCCTCGCGGCACATGAATTCGATGGCGTCCTGGTCGCCCAGCCAGTCACCGCCCTTGACGGTGTCGTAGAAGTGGTAGTGCCAGTTGTCCTCGCTCATGTTGCCCAGCGAGGCCGACACGCCGCCCTGCGCGGCCACCGTGTGCGAACGGGTGGGGAAGACCTTGGTGAGGCAGGCCACGTTCAGGCCCGAGCGGGAGAGTTCCAGCGCGGCACGCAGACCCGCACCGCCGGCGCCGACGATGACGACGTCGAATTTGCGCTTTGTGATATTGGCTTTGGTGTAACTCATTCTTTACTTTCGCTCGGGGGATTCACAGACGCCACAGAACCTGGACGGCCCAGCCGCCGCAGGCCACCAGCCAGAAGGCGGTGACGAGATAGAAGACCAGGCGCAGGCCATCGGGCTTGACGTAGTCCATCCAGATGCTTTGCACCCCGACCCATGCGTGCCAGATCAGCGCCACGATGGTGGCGAAGGTGATGGTCTTCATCCATTGGCTCGAAAAGATGCCGGCCCAGGTGTCGTAGCCGATCGGGCCCTTGCTCACGATCAGCTGGATCAGCAGGGCCAGGGTGAACAGCGCCATGACGATGGCCGTCAGGCGCTGCACCAGCCAGTCGCGCAGGCCGTAGTGGGCGCCGACGACGAGCCGCTTGTAACCGTAGGTGGTAGCCATGAAAAACTCCTTGAATCAGAAAATGCGTGAACCCGCGCGGCCGGCCGTCAGTACAGGCCGAACAGCTTGGCGCCCAGGATGACCGTCAGGCCCAGGGCGAGGATCAAGGTGGCGGCGGCGGTGCGGCGCCCACGCGACTTGGTCGTCATGTGGGTGACGTCGAAGTAGAGGTGGCGGATGCCGGCGATGAAGTGCTGCAGGTAGGCCCAGATCAGCGCCAGGGCCACGAGCTTGATGAACCAGCCCGGGAGGAAGCCGGCGCCGCTCGTGAAGATGGAGGTGAAGCGGTTGAACGAGATCTCGGAGGTCACCGAGGTGTCGAACATCCAGATGATGAAGGGCAGCAGCAGGAAGATCAGCAGGCCGCTGATGCGGTGCATGCCCGAGACGAGGGCGGCCAGGGGCCAGCGGTAAGTGGGCAGGTCTGCGAATACGTTGAGATTGCGAAACTCCGGGCGTTTCTTGGCGGTCTCTGGCATGGATGTGCTTTCGTGAAAGGTTCAATCAGACGTGGCGCACTGCGTCGGCAACAGGAAATTTTAGACTGCCACGCAGGTGACCCGGCGCTTGCGTGTGGAATTTTGCCCAGCCGCGCGCGCTGCATGCCCCGAACATGACGGTTTTTTGATGCATCTCAGAAGGTGTGAATGAGCGTGCGCTAGTTCAGCGTGTTGCGGTAGTGGTGCGTGTCGGTGCGGTACAGGCCGCGGCGCAGTTCCATGGGAACGTCGTTGTAGGTGCAGGTGACGCGCTCCACGCTCAGCAGGGGCGTGCCGCTGCCCACGCCCAGCAGCCGGGCCTGCTCTTCGTTGGGGGTGACGGCGCGCAGCTTTTCGTCGGCCCGCACCATGCGCACGCCGAAGTCTTCCTCGAACATGGCGTAGGTCGGGCCGGGGTAGGTGCTCAGGCGTTCGGCCGTCAGGCCCTTGAAGGCCTGCCCGGGCAGCCAGATGTCTTCCAGGATGGCGGGCGTCTGGGCAAAGGAGAGCACGCGGCGCGCATGCATGACGGCGTCGCCCGTGCGCAGCGCGAGGATGCGCGCCACCTCGGCGCTGGCGCGCAAGCGCCTGCATTCGATGATGCGGCGCTGGGCCGGCCCTTCGCCCTGCGCGTCGCCATCGTCGGGGCACAGGCGCAGGAAGCGGTACTGCACCTGCTGCTCGGCGTGCGTGGAGACGAAGGTGCCCTTGCCCTGGCGGCGCATCAGGAGGTTGTCGCCCGCCAGCTCGTCGATGGCCTTGCGCACCGTGCCCTGGCTCACGCGAAAGCGCGCCGCCAGCTCCATTTCGCTGGGGATGAGTTCGCCCGGTTTCCATTCCCCGGACTGCAGGCCCTGCAAAATCAGACCCTTGATCTGCAGATACAGCGGGCTGAAGGCCGGTGCGTCGGTGGCGGTGGCAGGGGGGTGTGACATCGGGGCAAATGGGGGTCGGGCCGTGCCGGAATCGGCATGTTCGCGCAGCTCGTTACAGGGTTAATTATATCTTATATAAGACATAAGACAAATTGACGGAGAAGCGCAAGACGCGGTAAACTCGCAGGGTTTATCCGGGGTGCCGCCGCGCCGGCATGAGCGGTATTGCGCGCGCCACGGCCCAACCACGTTTTATCGTTCTGACTGGAGTATCACCATGAGCAAGAAACCCGTTCGCGTGGCCATTACCGGCGCAGCGGGCCAGATCGGCTACGCGCTGCTGTTTCGCATTGCCTCTGGCGAGATGCTGGGCAAGGATCAGCCCGTCATCCTGCAGCTGCTGGAAATCCCGGCCGAGAAGGCACAGAACGCGCTCAAGGGCGTGATCATGGAGCTGGAAGACTGCGCCTTCCCGCTGCTCGCCGGCATCGAGGCGCATTCCGATCCGATGCAGGCCTTCAAGGACACCGACTACGCGCTGCTCGTGGGCGCCCGCCCGCGCGGCCCCGGCATGGAGCGCGCCGACCTGCTCGCCGCCAACGCCCAGATCTTCACCGCGCAGGGCAAGGCGCTCAACGCCGTGGCCTCGCGCCATGTGAAGGTGCTGGTGGTCGGCAACCCCGCCAACACCAATGCCTACATCGCCATGAAGAGCGCGCCGGACCTGCCGCGCGAGAACTTCACCGCCATGCTGCGCCTGGACCACAACCGCGCCGCCAGCCAGATCGCGCTCAAGATGGGCGTGGCCGTGGGCGACATCGAGAAGCTCTGCGTCTGGGGCAACCACTCGCCCACCATGTACGCCGACTACCGCTTCGCCAGCGTGAACGGCAAGTCCGTCAAGGACGCGATCAACGACCAGGACTGGAACGCCAACGTCTTCCTGCCCACCGTGGGCAAGCGCGGCGCGGCCATCATCGAGGCGCGCGGCCTGTCCTCGGCCGCCTCGGCCGCCAACGCCGCGATCGACCACATGCACGACTGGGCCCTGGGCACGGGCGGCAAGTGGGTCACGATGGGGATTCCCTCCAACGGCGACTACGGCATTCCCAAGGACATGATCTTCGGCTTCCCGGTCACGACCGAGGGCGGCAAGTACACCGTCATCAAGGACCTCCCGATCGACGCCTTCTCGCAAGAGCGCATCAACAAGACCCTGGCCGAGTTGCAAGGCGAGGCGGACGCCGTCAAGCACCTGCTGTAAACCCCGGACGCCGAGGGGCCATGCCCGACTGGAACCCCGCGCTGTACCTGCGTTTCGCGGACGAGCGCACGCGCCCGGCGGCGGAGCTGCTGGCGCGCGTGCCGCTGTCCTCGCCGGCGCGGGTGCTCGACCTGGGGTGCGGCCCCGGCAATTCCACGCAGCTGCTGGCGCAGCGCTTCCCCGAAGCGCGCGTGCTCGGGCTGGACAACTCGGCGGCGATGATCGAGCGGGCGCGTGCCCAGGTGCCGCAGGCCGCCTTCGTGCAGCAGGACATCGCCGCCTGGGCCGAGGGTGCGCCGGACGAGGCGGCCCCCGACCTGATTTTCAGCAACGCGACGCTGCACTGGGTGGACGGCCACGAGCGCCTGTTCCCCCGCCTGTTCGAGCGCCTGGCGCCCGGCGGCGTGCTGGCCGTGCAGATGCCGGACAACCTGCACGAGCCCACGCACCGGCTGATGCGCGAGGTGGCGCGGCTGCCGCGCTTCGCGCCGCATCTGGCGGGCGTGGAGCAGGCGCGCGCGCCCCTGTTGGCCGTCGAGGCCTATTACGACCTGCTGGCGGGGGCCCGGGCCGCGGCGGTGGACCTCTGGCATACCGTCTACCGCCACGTGATGGCTTCCCCGCAGGCCATCGTCGATTGGCTCAGTGCCACCGGCCTGCGGCCTTTCCTGAACGCCTTGCCCCCCGCGCTCCAGGCGGATTTCCTGGCCGAGTACGGCAGGCGGATCGCGGCCGAATACACTGAGCGCGTCGATGGCCGCCGCTTGATGACCTTTCCCCGTCTCTTTCTTGTCGCGCAGCGCACCTCATGAACACTTCGTCTGCCCATCCCGCGGTGGTCCTGCTGGGCGCGCAAGCCGGCGCGACGGCGCTGCCGGTCTGTGACCACTACAGCGGCGTCGAGGCGCGCATGCGCAAGAGCCTGCAGCTGCAGGCCGAGATGACGCGCGAGTTCGGCACCTGCGTCTTCGACGTCACGCTCGATTGCGAGGACGGCGCGCCCGTGGGCGGCGAGGCCGCGCACGCGCGCCTCGTCGCCGCGCTGCTGCGCGAGGCGCCGGCGGGCGCGCGGGTGGCGGTGCGCGTGCACCCCGTGGACCATCCCGCGTTCGCGCAGGACATGGCCATCATCCTTGGCGAGGCGGCCGATCGCCTGTGCCATGTGATGATCCCGAAAGTCGAAAACGTCGAGGACGTGTTTCAGGCCGAAAACGCCCTCGAACGCAATGGGGGAGAGCGCCTGAAGCTACAAGTTTTGATAGAGTCCGCCGCCGCGGTGCACCACGCGTTCGAGATCGCCGCGCACCCGCGCGTGCAGAGCCTGTCGTTCGGCCTGATGGATTTCGTCTCGTCGCATGGCGGCGCCGTGCCCGCCTCCGCGATGTCTTCCAAGGGGCAGTTCGAGCACCCCCTGGTCGTGCGCGCCAAGCTGGAGATCGCCAGCGCCTGCCACGCGCACGGCAAGGTGCCGTCGCATTGCGTGGTGACCGAGTTCAACGACGCGGCGGCGCTGCAGGCCGCGGCCACGCGGGCCGCGCGCGAGTTCGGCTACACCCGGATGTGGAGCATCCACCCGGCGCAGATACGGCCCATCCTCGCGGCCATGGCGCCGGACGACGCCGAGGTGCTGCACGCCGCGCGCATCCTGTGCGCCGCGCAGGCCGCCGACTGGGCCCCGATCAACGACGCGGGCAGCCTGCACGACCGTGCGAGCTACCGTTATTTCTGGCATGTGCTGGAGCGGGCACATGCCACGGGCAAACCGCTGCCGCGCGAGGTGCTGCCTTGGTTTGCCTGATCCTTGATACGCTTTCATTTTCCCGACTGGCAGGTGCTTCCATGAAACCTCTACTCCTGGCTTCCTTGCTGTGGCTGGCCCCGGCGCTGACCTGGGCGGCCGACGCCGCCACCACGACCGGCGCCGCGCCGGCGGCGAAACACGCGGCCAAGAAGGCCGCCCCCGCCAAGGCGTCCGCGCCGGCGCACCATGCGAAGGCCGCCAAGGCCAAGAAGCCGGAGGCCAAGGCCGTGCCCGAGCCCGTGCCCGAGGTGGTGGTGCTCACGCCCGAGGAGAAGGCGATCGCCGAGCGCGTCTACACCGGGCACATCGTCTGCGAGCTGGGCGCCTCCGTGCAGATCGATCCCGATGCCAAGTCGCCGGGCAGCTTCTTCGTCAGCGGCAAGGGCTTCAAGTACCACATGCACCCCGTGGTGGCGGCCACCAGCGCGGTGCGGCTGGAAGACCCGCGCTCGGGCGCGGTGTGGATCCAGATCGCCAACAAGTCCATGCTGATGAACCAGAAGCTGGGCCAGCGCATGGCCGACGACTGCATGAGCACGCAGCAGGCGCAGGTGACGCAGGCGATGAAGACCGCCCCCGCGCCCAGCCTGTTCGACACGCCGCCCGTGGGCAGCCGCTGACAGCCTGAATCACCGCCGACGACCGAGCTCCCGCGCGCCGGGAGCCGGCACGCCGCGAGCTTTTTTCGATTTGATATACCTTGGAGAACAACGATATGTTGCAAGCCTACCGTGAACATGCAGCCCAGCGTGCGGCGCTCGGCATACCGCCGCTGGCGCTGTCGGCCCAGCAGGTGGCCGAGCTGGTCGAACTGGTCAAGAACCCGCCCGCGGGCGAGGCCGAGTTCCTGCTGGACCTGCTGGTCCACCGCGTTCCGCCGGGGGTGGACGACGCGAGCAAGGTCAAGGCCTCGTTCCTCGCGGCGGTCGCGCTGGGCGAGCTCAAGGTCGGCCTGATCTCGCGCGAGCGCGCCACCGAGCTGCTGGGCACCATGGTGGGCGGCTACAACGTGCAGCCGCTGGTGAAGCTGCTCGACGATGCCGTCGTCGGCAAGACGGCCGCCCAGGGCCTGAAGCACACCCTGCTGATGTTCGACTACTTCAACGACGTCGCCGCCAAGGCCAAGGCGGGCAATGCGCTGGCCAGGGAAGTGGTGAAGAGCTGGGCCGATGCCGAGTGGTTCACCAGCCGGCCCAAGGTGGCCGAGAAGCTCACCGTCACCGTGTTCAAGGTGCCGGGCGAGACCAACACTGACGACCTTTCGCCCGCGCCGGACGCCACCACGCGCCCGGACATCCCGATGCACTACCTCGCGATGCTCAAGAACGCGCGCCCGGACGCGGCCTTCAAGCCCGAGCAGGACGGCGTGCGCGGCCCGATGCAGTTCATCGAGGACCTGAAGAAGAAGGGCCACCTGGTTGCCTACGTGGGCGACGTGGTGGGCACGGGCTCCAGCCGCAAGTCGGCCACCAACTCCGTCATCTGGGCCACGGGCGAAGACATTCCCTACGTGCCCAACAAGCGTTTCGGCGGCGTGTGCCTGGGCGGCAAGATCGCGCCGATCTTCTTCAACACGCAGGAAGACTCGGGCGCGCTGCCGATCGAGGTCGATGTCTCGAAGATGGAGATGGGCGATGTGATCGACATCTACCCCTACGCGGGCCGGATCGAGAAGGACGGCCAGAAGATCGCCGACTTCGCGCTCAAGAACGAGGTACTGCTCGACGAAGTGCAGGCGGGCGGGCGCATCAACCTCATCATCGGCCGCTCGCTCACGGCCAAGGCGCGCGAGTTCCTCGGCCTGGCGGCCTCCACGGCGTTCCGCCTGCCCAAGGAGCCGGCTTCTTCCAAGGCCGGCTTCACGCTGGCGCAGAAGATGGTGGGCCGCGCCTGCGGCCTGCCCGAAGGCCAGGGCGTGCGCCCCGGCACCTACTGCGAGCCCAAGATGACCACGGTGGGCAGCCAGGACACGACCGGCCCGATGACGCGCGACGAATTGAAAGACCTCGCCTGCCTCGGCTTCTCGGCCGACATGGTGATGCAGAGCTTCTGCCACACCGCGGCCTATCCGAAGCCGGTGGACGTGAAGATGCACCACGAGCTGCCCGAGTTCATCAGCACGCGCGGCGGCGTTTCGCTGCGCCCGGGCGACGGCATCATCCACTCCTGGCTCAACCGCCTGCTGCTGCCCGACACCGTGGGCACGGGCGGCGATTCGCACACGCGCTTTCCGATCGGCATCAGCTTCCCCGCGGGCTCGGGCCTGGTGGCGTTCGCCGCGGCCACGGGCGTGATGCCGCTGGATATGCCTGAATCGGTGCTGGTGCGCTTCAAGGGCGAGATGCAGCCCGGCGTGACGCTGCGCGACCTGGTGCACGCGATCCCGCTGTTCGCCATCAGGCAGGGCCTGCTCACGGTGGCCAAGGCCGGCAAGAAGAACATCTTCTCCGGCCGCATCCTGGAGATCGAGGGCCTGCCCAACCTCAAGGCCGAGCAGGCGTTCGAGCTCTCCGACGCCTCGGCCGAGCGCAGCGCCGCGGGCTGCACGATCAAGCTCAACAAGGAGCCGGTCATCGAGTACCTGAAGTCCAACGTGGTGCTGATGAAGAACATGATCGCCGACGGCTACCAGGACGCCAAGACCCTGCAGCGGCGCATCGCCAAGGTGCAGGCCTGGCTGGCCAACCCGCAGCTGCTCGAAGCCGACAAGGATGCGGAATACGCCGCCGTGATCGACATCGACCTGAACGAGATCAAGGAGCCCATCGTCTGCTGCCCGAACGACCCGGACGATGCCAAGTTCCTCTCCGAAGTGGCCGGCACCAAGATCGACGAGGCCTTCATCGGCTCGTGCATGACCAACATCGGGCACTTCCGCGCAGCGGCCAAGCTGCTGGGCGGCCAGCGCGACATTCCGTCCAAGCTCTGGGTGGCGCCGCCGACCAAGATGGACGAAAAAGAGCTGGTGGAAGAGGGCCAGTACGCCACCTTCGGCGCAGCGGGCGCGCGCACCGAAATGCCGGGCTGCAGCCTGTGCATGGGCAACCAGGCCCAGGTGCGCCGCGGCGCGACGGTGATTTCCACCTCCACGCGCAACTTCCCCAACCGCCTGGGGCGCGACACCAACGTCTTCCTCGGTTCGGCCGAGCTGGTGGCGATCGCCTCGCGCATGGGCAAGCTGCCCACGCCCGAGGAATACCTGGAGGCCATCAAGGTGGTGGATGCCGACAAGGCCAACATCTACCGCTACATGAACTTCAACGAGATCGAGGAGTACAACAAGGTCGCCGAGGGCGTGTGAACGCCTGAAGCCCTGCGCTGCCCAACCTACCTCGCCGCGGCCGATGACCGCGGCGAGGTTTTTTTTGGTGTTTTGTGGCTCTAACGCTTTACCAACAAGCGCCAGCAGCTATCAACTATGTAGCTTGCCGGCAGACTGCCGCGTCAGCCCGCACTGGCCAGGCGCGGATAGAAGGCGGTGTTTTCGCGCTGGATGCGGTAGTGCAGCGCCTTGATCACCGTGTTGGCATCCTTGCGGAAGCCTTCCGGGTCCGCGGCCAGCGCCCTGGCCTGGCGCCAGCGGCGGCAGAAGGCCTCGAAGGCCTTGGAGAGGCCGTCCATCTCGTCCTGGAAACCCTGGGCGATGTTGGAGATTTCCGGGTCTTGCAGCGCGTAGATTTCCGGGTACATGACCCGGTTTTCTGCCGACAGGTGCAAGGAGACCTTGGAGTGCAGCTTCATGATGGCCTGCGCGATTTCCGTGGCGTGCTCGGCCACTCCGGCCTGGCTGTGCTTGCGCATCTCCTGGATGGAACGCAGGATGTCCACGTGGTGGTTCATGAAGCGGCTGATGTCCATGGGCTCTCCTTGGGTGTGAATGAGGCGCAGGAGGATAGCGCAATATCGAGATTCAGTCTTTCGGCCTGAAACCGATGATCAGCGAGGACGGAACGCGCCCGTCGATGTCGCGCGGCAGGGTCTCGGTCTTGTAGAGTGCGCGCACCACGGCGTCGTCCCAGGCCGGGTTGCCGCTCGGCTTGGTCAGGCGCACGCCCACGATGGTGCCGTCGGGCGCCGCGCGCACCTCCACCTCGGCGCGCGGGTTGCCGGCGATCGTGTCGGGGTAGACGATGTTGGGCTTGACCTTCGCGGCCACCTTCCCACCATAGCCGCCCGATGGGCCGCTGCTTTGCTGCGCGTTGCCCGTGGCGGTGCTGGCGCCGGTGGCGCCCGCCAGGCTTTCGATGCGCTTGAGCTGTTCCTGGCGCAGGGCTTCGGCGCGCTTGGCATCGGCATCGGCCTTGCGCTTCTCGTCGGCCTTGCGTTTTTCCTCGGCGAGCTTGCGCTGCTTTTCCTGCTCCGCGGCCTTGGCGGCCTGTTCGGCCTTCTCTTTGGCCGCCTTTTCCTTCGCGGCCTTGGCCTGGGCCTGCTGGGCCGCCAGAGCCTGCTGCTTGCGCTTTGCTTCCTCGTCGTGGCGCGCCTTCTCTTCCTGGGCGCGCTTTTGCTGCTCCAGCTGGGCCTGGCGCTGTTTCTCTTCTTCCTTGCGCTTTTTCTCGCGCTCCAGCGCAATGTCCGCTTCGCTCGGCGCCGGCGGTTCCTGCACCTTGGGCGGGGGCGGCGCGGGCGTGGGGGCCGGCGCCGGAGTGGGTGCCGGCGCGGGGGGCGGG
>OFJB01000155.1_pt1 | contig 38723 bp, 30 predicted proteins | sample 1775081 | NCBI WGS metagenome assembly OFJB01 (sample SAMN08195771, study PRJEB24354) | sludge metagenome | isolation source: initial sludge from phenol fed wastewater aerobic bioreactor | place: India: Nagpur | collected 2016-06-05
AGCCCAGGCCCACTTCTTCCAGAAATTCGAGGCGGCTCTGGATCTCGGGCACCAGGTCGCGGGCGATGTCGGCCTCGCGGGCTGTCATGCCGCCTTCCACGCGCAGGGTCTCCACCCAGCGGCGCACGTCGGTGACGGACAGCGCGGCGATGTCGGTAATGCCCACACCGGCAAACTTCACGGCGCGGGCCGTGGCGTTCAGGCGGGTGCCGCTGCAGGTGGGGCAGGCGGTGTCGGTCAGGTCTTCCACCTCGGGCTCGGCAAAGGTCTGCTCGCGGCCTTTTTCCTTGTCGTCCTGCACCGAGTCGTCAAACACCTTGCGCTGGTCTTTGGTGAGCTTGACGCCCGTACCCACGCAGTCGGGGCACCAGCCGTGCTTGCTGTTGTATGAAAAAAGGCGCGGGTCCAGCTCGGCATAACTCGTCGCGCACACCGGGCAGGCGCGCTTGGTGGAGAACGCCTGCAGCGTGCCAATGCCCGCCGTGGGCTGGCCGCCCTCCATGGCCTCACGCAGGCCTGCGATGCCTGAGAGAACATGCACCACGCCCTTGCCGTGCGTGAGTGCGTCGGCCAGCGCCGTGCGCAGAGCAGCCTCGTTCTCGGGCGATACATCGAGACTGGCCACGGGCAGCTCGATGGTGTGTTCCTTGAAGCGGTCGATGCGCGGGAAGTTGGTGGTCGGCAGGAAGTTGCCATCCACCCGCAGGTGCGTGTAGCCGCGCGGGCGGGCCCAGTCGGCCAGCTCGGTGTAGACGCCCTTGCGGTTCATCACCAGCGGCGCGAGCAGACCGATGTGTTGACCGCGGAACTGGGTGAGCAATTGCGCCGCGATGCTCTCAGGCGTTTGCGGCTGCACGGCAGCGCCGTCCTTGACGCAATGCTGGGTGCCGAGCTTGACGTACAAGAGGCGCAGGAAGTGCCACACCTCGGTGGTCGTGCCCACGGTGGACTTGCGCCCGCCACGCGACAGGCGCTGCTCGATGGCGACGGTGGGCGGGATGCCGTACACCGCATCCACCTCGGGCCGGCCCGCAGGTTGCACGATGCTGCGCGCATACGCGTTGAGCGATTCGAGGTAGCGCCGCTGGCCTTCGTTGAACAGGATGTCAAACGCGAGCGTGGACTTGCCCGAGCCGCTCACACCCGTCACCACGTTGAACTTGCCGCGCGGAATGTCCACGCTCAGGTTCTTGAGGTTGTGCTCCTTGGCGTTGACGATTTCAATGGCATTTTTGGCCGCAGGCACTTGATCCACATGCGCAAGGCGCTCTGATTTTCGTAGCGCAGCAGCTTTTTCATGCACCGAATGGCCGCCCACGCCCAGCGCCAATTCGTAGTCGCGCAGGGCCTGCCCGGTGTGCGAGGTGGCGTGGGCCCGCACGTCTTCGGGCGTTCCTTCGGCCACGATGAGGCCGCCCGCATCACCGCCTTCGGGGCCAAGGTCGATGAGCCAGTCGCTCGCGCGGATCACGTCCAGGTTGTGCTCGATGACGATGAGCGAATGCCCTGCATCGATGAGCTTGCGCAGCGCGCGCATGAGCTTGGCAATGTCGTCAAAGTGCAGGCCGGTGGTGGGCTCGTCGAACAGGAACAGCGTGCCTCTGCGCGCCACAGCCTGACGCGATTTGGCAGCTGTTTTCGCCGCCTCGGCCAGGAAGCCTGCCAGCTTGAGGCGCTGCGCTTCACCACCACTCAGCGTCGGCACAGGCTGGCCCAGCGCCACATATTCGAGCCCCACGTCCACGATGGGCTGCAGCGCGCGGATCACGTCGCGGTCGTTGGCAAACACGGCGGCCGCCTCGGCCACGGTGAGCGCCAGCACATCGGCCACGTTCAGCGTCTTCCCGCCGCGCTCGATGGTGATCTCCAGAATCTCGGGGCGGTAGCGCTTGCCGTCGCAGTCCGGGCAGCGCAGATACACGTCCGACAGGAACTGCATCTCCACATGTTCGAAGCCCGAGCCGCCGCAGGTCGGGCAGCGCCCCTCGCCGCTGTTGAAGCTGAACTTGGCAGCGGTGTAGCTGCGTTGTTTGGACAGCGGCGCCACGGCGAAGAGTTCGCGGATGCTATCCCACGCGCCCACATAGCTCACGGGGTTGGAGCGCGCGGTCTTGCCGATGGGCGACTGGTCTACAAACACCACGTCCGACAAATGGTCCGCGCCCAGCATGCGGTCGTGCGCGCCGGGGCTGTCTGTGGCCTTGCCAAAGTGCCGCAGCAGTGCGGGGGCCAGCACGTCCTGGATCAGGCTGGACTTGCCCGAGCCGCTCACGCCCGTCACGGTGACCAGGCGCTGCAGCGGAAATTCGACCGTCACATCCTGCAGGTTGTGCTCGCGCGCGCCCTCCAGGATGAGGCGCGGGGTCGATTCCGTCACCATGCGCTTGAAGCCAAAGCCCACATGCTTGCGGCCGCCCAGGTAGGCGCCGGTGAGGGTGTCGGCCTTGCGCAAGTCGGCGGTGGTGCCGTCGAACACGATCTGCCCGCCCAGGCGGCCGGGGCCGGGGCCCATGTCGATCATGCGGTCGGCCGCGAGCATGACGGCAGGGTCGTGCTCCACCACCACCAGGGTGTTGCCCGCGTCGCGCAGGCGCAGCATGGCCTCGGTAATGCGGTGCATGTCGCGCGGGTGCAGGCCTATGCTGGGCTCGTCCAGCACAAACAGCGTGTTGACCAGGCTGGTGCCCAGTGCCGTGGTGAGGTTGATGCGCTGCACCTCGCCGCCACTGAGCGTGCGGCTTTGCCGGTCGAGTGTGAGGTAGCCGATGCCCACGTCGCACAGATACTGCAGGCGTGTGGTGATTTCTTCGTGCAGCAGCTTGAGCGCTTGCGCGTCGCCGCCCTTGGCATCGTCGCCCACGGGCAACTGCATGCGCGCAAAGAACCGACGCAGGCGGTCGATGGGCAGCAGCATCAGGTCGTGCAGGCACAGGCCGGGCAAGGCCTCCAGCTGTGCCCGCGACCATTGCACGCCTTCGGGTAGAAAGCGCTTGCCGGGTTCCAGCACCGCGTCGGCGTCTTCCTTGCGGCCGATGCGCCAGAGCAGGCTTTCGGTCTTGAGGCGCGCCCCCGCGCAGGTGGGGCACGGCGTGTAGCTGCGGTACTTGGACAAGAGCACGCGGATGTGCATCTTGTAGGCCTTGCTCTCCAGGTATTCAAAGAAGCGCTTGATGCCGTACCACTGCTTGCTCCACTGGCCGTCCTTGTAGCCCGGCGCGCCGTTGATGACCCATTTCTTCTGGTCGTCGGTGAGCTTGTACCAGGGCGTGTCGCGCGGGATGCCTGCGGCCTCGGCATGGCGCATCAGGTCGTCCTGTGCCTCTTGCCATGCGGGGGTCTGGATCGTCTTGATGGCGCCCGCGCGCAGCGTGAGCTTGTCGTTGGGGATGACCAGGCCGTAGTCCACCCCGATCACGCGGCCAAAGCCCCGGCAGCTCTCACACGCGCCCACGGCGGAGTTGAACGAGAACATGGAGGGAATGGGGTCGCTGTAGCGCAGGTCGCTGTCGGGGCAATGCAGGCCGGTCGAGAAGCGCCACAGCTCGGGCTCGCCCTCATCCACAAGCCGGTACACATTCAGCCGCCCTGTTCCGCGCTTCAGTGCCACCTCAATAGCCTCGATCACCCGCGCCTTCTCGGCGTTGCCCAGGCGGAAGCGGTCGGCCACCACATCCAGCACCTTGCGCGGGCCGGTGGGCGTGGCCACCTCGCGCTCGGCCTGCACCTTGGTGAAGCCGCTGGCGGACAGCCATTGCTCGACCTGCTCAGCCGATGTGTTCGCGGGTAACTCCACCGGGAAGGTCAGAACGATGCGTGGATCTCCGGCGGCCGCACTGCGCTGCTGCAGCTCGGCATAGATGGTCTCCGGCGAGTCGTGCCGCACCGGCTGCGCGGTCTGCTTGTCGAACAGCTGGCCCGCACGCGCAAACAGCAACTTGAGGTGGTCGTTCAGCTCCGTCATCGTGCCCACGGTGGAGCGGCTGGAGCGCACGGGGTTGGTCTGGTCAATGGCAATCGCGGGGGGCACGCCTTCGACCTTGTCCACCGCCGGTTTGTCCATGCGGTCGAGGAACTGGCGTGCGTAGGCGCTGAAGGTTTCCACATACCGGCGCTGGCCCTCGGCATACAGCGTGTCGAACACCAGGCTGGATTTGCCGGAGCCGCTGGGGCCCGTCACCACCGTCAGTTCGCCGGTGCGGATGTCCAGGTCCAGGTTCTTGAGGTTGTGCTGGCGTGCGCCACGGATGCGGATCTGTCCCTGGGTCATGGAGGCGGTCTTTCTGGGGTGAGGCGGGACATTCTAGGGACGCACTCCGGGTTTGCGCCTGCGCCCGCCGATTACCCCCGAGGCGCACTGTGGTGCTTTTGACCATGGACAAAGCACGCGCAATGGAGCAGCGGCTAGGGAAAAGCGGGTGTTCTGGCCGGGAACATCCGGCTAGACTGCGGCCTCCACACAAAACAAGAGGAGACCGCCATGACAAAACAATGGCAACTGCGGGCGGCGGGCTTGGTCCTGGCGCTGGCGGCCAGTGCAGCCAGCCATGCCCAGATCCTGATCGGCCAGACGGCTGGGTTCAGCGGCCAGGTCGCCGCCGGGGTGAAGGAGACCACCGATGGTGCACTGCTATACATCGATGCCATAAATGCCAAAGGCGGCGTCAACGGCCAGAAGATCGAGCTGATCTCCCTGGACGACAAGTTCGACCCCAAGCTGGCAGCGGAAAACGCCCGTACGCTGATCGAGGACAAGAACGTCTTGGCCCTGTTCCTCAACCGGGGCACCCCGCACACCGAGGCCATCCTGCCCCTGCTGGACAAACACGGCGTGGTGCTGGTGGCGCCGTCCACTGGGGCCATGGTGCTGCACCAGCCGGTGCGCAAATACATCTTCAACGTGCGCGCCACCTACCAGCGCGAGGCCGAAAAGGCGATCACCCACCTGGCTTCCATGGGCATCAGCCGCGTGGCGCTGGTGTATGCGGACGACAGCTTTGGCGCCGACGGCATCCAGGGCGCACAAAAGGGCCTGGCAGCCGCCAAGCTGACCGCCGTGGTGTCCGAAAAGTTCGACCGCGCCAAGCCCGACTTCACCCCCATTGCCGCCAAGGTGGCCAAGGCCGATGCGCAGGCGGTGTTGATGGTGGCCTCGGGCTCTGCGGTGGTGGACGCCACCAACGCGCTGCGCACGGCGGGCTCTGCCGCACAGATCGTGACGCTGTCCAACAACGCCTCCAGCGGCTTCATCAAGAGCCTGGGTGCCAACGCACGCGGCGTGATCGTGACCCAGGTGTTCCCCAACGAGCGGGCCGTGACCTACCCGATGGTGAAGGAGGCCCAGGAGCTGGCCAAGACCAAGGGGCTCACCGAGATCAGCCCCGCTATGCTGGAGGGCTTTGCCGCCGCCAAGGTGCTGGTCGAAGGCCTCAAGCGCGCGGGCCCCAAGCCCACCCGCGACAAGATCCAGACCGCGCTGGAAAGCATCAAGAAACTGGACCTGGGCGGGCTGGAGGTGAACTTCAGCCCCGAAGACCACACCGGACTGGACTTTGCCGACCTGTCCATCATCGGCACGGACGGGCGCTTCCGCCGCTGAGCGTCCGCGCACCGGGTCTACGCGTTTTTACAGTTGTCCCGCGCGGGGGCGTGCCTACACTCGGGCGCTCCACACGCAGGAGACAACCCCATGAAGACAACTGGCTTGGCCGGTGCGCTCTGCGCCCTGGCCGCCGCCCTGGGCATCGGTTCCGCCCACGCACAGATCCTGATCGGCCAGACGGTGGGCATCACCGGATCGGCCGCCGCCACGGTGGCCGAATCCATGCAGGGCGCAGCCCTGTACATCGACCACATCAACGCCAAGGGCGGCGTGGGCGGGCAGAAGGTGGAGGTGCTGTCGCTGGACGACAAGTTCGACCCCAAGCTGACCCTGGACAACACCCGCACGCTGATCGAACAAAAGGGCGTGATCGGCCTGTTCATGACCCGTGGCACGCCCCACACGCAAGGCATCATCCCGGTGCTGGAGCAGCATGGCGTGCCGCTGGTGGGCCCGTCCACCGGGGCGATTGCGCTGCACCAGCCGGTGAGCAAATACGTGTTCAACGTGCGTGCGCCCTACCAGCGCGAGGTGACCAAGGCCATTTCGCACCTGCACACGCTGGGCATCCAGCGCATTGGCGTGGTGCATGTGGACGACACGTTTGGCGCAGACGGGCTGGCGGGTGCACAGGCCGGCTTCAAGGCCAACAACATCGAGGCGCTGTTCATCGAGAAGTTTGACCGCGCCAAGCCCGACTACAGTGCCATCGCACCCCGCGTGGCCGGCAAGCAGCCCCAGGCCGTGATCTTCATCGGCACGGGCGCGGCAGTGGTCGATGGCATCAAGGCCTTGCGCGCTGCGGGCGTTGCCGGCCAGATCGTCACGCTGTCCAACAACGCGTCGGGCGGGTTTGTGAAGGCCCTGGGCGACCAGGCCCGGGGCGTGGTGGTGACGCAGGTGTTCCCGTCGGAGCGCTCGCTCAACTACCCCGTGGTCAAGGAGGCCATGGACTTGGTCAAGGCCAAGAATATCGGTGACCTGACGCCCGCCATGCTGGAGGGTTTTGTGAGCGCCAAGGTACTCGTGGAAGGCCTCAAACGTGCAGGCGCCAAGCCCGACAGCGCCAAACTCCACATGGGGTTGGAAAGTATCAAGAAGTGGGATCTGGGCGGCATGGAGCTGAGCTACAGCCCTACCGACCACAGCGGGCTGGACTTCTCCGACCTGTCCATCATCGGCACGGACGGCCGCTTCAAGCGCTGACACGGCACACGCTCCCGAGCCTCAGGTCACCACAAAAAAAGGCCCTGCCAGCGATTGCTGGCAGGGCCTTTGTCATGCCGGGCAACGTGCTTATTGCGCGCTGGCAGCCGAGGCAGGAGCCGCAGCGGGCGCAGGTGCGGCAGCAGGTGTCGCCGCGCTGGCCGGGGCCTCCGGCGCGTGCACCGCATCGGCACCGTGCTTTTCACCGCCCATGTCGGCCTTGTCGCCCGCCGTGATGATCACGTACATCGACAAAGCAGCAAACAAGACGAAGCCAACAACAATCTTCCACATATCAATATCTCCTGGGATGGGTTTGTTCAATCAAGGGGCCTGGCTGAACGCGCAAGGTTGTGGGTTGTACTGGTGCGCGGTACAAGCCCCTTGATGGAACACAGGGCCCGACCCTTGCGGGGCGGGCCCTGTACACCGGTCAGTAATGATCAGTCGTTGGCGTAGATGTCAACGTCCTTGGTTTCCTTGATGAACAGACCACCGATCACCACCGTAGCACCGGCGATGATGATGGGGTACCACAGGCCGTTGTACATGTTGCCGGTCTGGGCCACGATGGCAAACGCCGTGGTGGGCAGCAGGCCGCCGAACCAGCCGTTACCGATGTGGTACGGCAGGGACATGGACGTGTAACGGATGCGGGTGGGGAACATTTCGACCAGCATGGCGGCGATGGGGCCGTACACCATGGTCACCAGCAGCACCAGATAGGTCAGGATGATGGTGACCATCACCTTGTCGATGCGGGCTGGGTCAGCCTTGGTGGGGTAGCCAGCAGCCTTCAGGTCGTCGGCCACGAGCTTCTTGAACTCGGCGTCCTTCTTCTTGGCTTCGTCAGCGCTCAGGCCCTTGCTGGAGTACGAGGGGATCGCGGTTTCGCCAATCTTGATAGTCGCCACCGTGCCAGCGGGTGCCACAGCGTTTTCATAGCTCACCGAAGCGCCCGCCAGCACCTGCTTGGCGATGTCGCACGAGCTGGTGAACTTGGTGGTGCCTGTGGGGTTGAACTGGAACGAGCACTCGGCAGGGTCGGCGGTGATCACCACCTTGTTCTTGGCCTGGGCTTCAGCCAGAGCGGGGTTGGCCGCCTTGGTGAGGGCACCGAACACGGGGAAGTACGTCAGCGCGGCCAGCAGGCAGCCTGCCAGGATGATGGGCTTGCGGCCGATCTTGTCGGACAGGGCACCGAACACGATGAAGAACGGCGTGCCGATCAGCAGCGAAACGGCCACGAAGATGTTGGCGGTAGCACCATCAACCTTCAGTGCTTGCGTCAGGAAGAACAGCGCATAGAACTGGCCCGAGTACCACACCACGGCCTGACCGGCGGTGAGGCCCACCAGTGCCAGGATCACGATCTTGAGGTTCTTCCACTCACCGAAGGATTCCTTCAGCGGAGCCTTGGAGGTCTTGCCTTCGGCCTTCATCTTCTGGAAGGCCGGCGATTCGTTCATCGACAAACGGATCCAGACGGAGATGGCCAGCAGCAGGATCGACACGATGAACGGAACACGCCAGCCCCAGTCGGCAAAGGCTTCTTCACCCAGCACGGTACGGGTGCCCAGGATCACCATCAGCGACAGGAACAGACCCAGCGTGGCAGTGGTCTGGATCCAGGCCGTGTAGGCGCCGCGCTTGCCGTGTGGAGCGTGCTCGGCCACATAGGTGGCAGCACCGCCGTACTCACCGCCCAGTGCCAGGCCTTGCAGCAGGCGCAGGGCAATCAGGATGACGGGAGCGGCCACACCGATGGACGCGTAGGTCGGCAAGATGCCCACGATGAAGGTGGACAGGCCCATGATCAGGATGGTGACCAGGAACGTGTACTTGCGGCCAATCATGTCGCCCAGGCGGCCGAAGAAGATGGCGCCGAAGGGTCGAACAATGAAGCCCGCCGCAAACGCCAGCAGCGCGAAGATGAACGCCGAACCGGCATCCAGACCGCTGAAGAACTGCTTGGCGATGATGGCTGCGAGCGAGCCGTACAGGTAAAAGTCGTACCACTCGAAAACGGTGCCGAGCGACGAGGCGAAGATGACCTTCCTCTCTTCGGGCGACATCGGCCGCGGTGCGGGATGAACAGTTGCCATGGTGTGTGTCTCCTATTGGTGTTACAGACCGCACTGCGGCGGGCTGCACGCATTCTTGGAGATGGCACTGACCACCCTCTGACGCGAAACCAACAAGAGCTTTCGCCAAACTGACCGCTCTCTGACAACTTAGGGTGAAACCCGCAGCACCCCTTTCAGCATCCGGAAATTGCTCAGCGCTTGCCGGGTAAACCCGATGGGAGCTGGCTGACGGCGTCCCAGGCGGGGCCGTCAAACCAGGCGTCGCCATCGAGGTAGGCGCGCAGCATGGGCAGGCCGTCGAGCCCCCAGAACAGCTTGCCGTCCACGCCGAACGCGGGCACGCCAAACACACCGGCGGCCTGCGCGGCTTCGGTGTTGGCGCGCAGCAAGGCCTTGGGGCCGTCGCTGTTCACGTCCTGTCCGGGGCGCATCTGTTCCGCCAGCGCATCGGCCAGCGCGGCCAGGCGCGCGGGGTCGAGCGCGTCACCACCGCCCTGCCACACGTGACGCAGCACCGTGCCCGCCACGTAGCGGTTGATGCTGCCGTCGTCGCTGCAGGCCAGGGCCTGGCGCAGCAGGGGCAGCGGGTTGAACGGGTGGCGCGCCGGCATCTGCAGCGGGGTGCCCTGCGCATGGCCCAGCCAGGTCACGTGGCGGTAGGTCCAGTCACGTTTGGGGGCAATGCCCGCAGGGCCGGGGTTGCCGTGCTGCTGCAGCAGGGCACCCAGCAGCACGGGCTGGTACGTCACGCTGTAGGTCAGCCCTTCCAGCACCTCGGGCAAGCGCTCAAACGCCAGCCAGGCATAGGGCGAAATGAAATCCAGGTAGAACGTGATGCGCTTCATGCTTCGGTCTCCGGCACGGGCCAGGCAATGCCCGCACGCTGCAACAGCTGCGCCCAGATGGCGCGCCGCTGCGGGGCGTCGGCGCGCGACCAGGCACGGATTTCATCCAGCGTGCGAAAGCAGCCTTCACAGTGGCTGCGGTCGGGCGTCATGCGGCACACCGAGATGCAGGGTGAAGGTACCGGCTCGGTGCTTTGGGGGTCCAATTGGCCGGTAGCGCTAGTGTCTTTTGCCTTGGCAGCTAGCAAATCAATAGCATTCATGCGGCCACCTGGGGCGCGGGGGTGTCTGCCACAGGCGCTTGCACCACGTCCACCACGGGAGCGCCCGTCAGGCGCTGCAGGTCGCTGGGGTGCAGGGGGAACACACCGTGCGGGTGGCCCGCTGCGGCCCACACCACGTCAAAGCGCAGCAGGTCCTGGTCGATGAGCGTGACGGGCGGCGTGGCATGCGCCACGGGCGACACGCCGCCAATCGAAAAGCCAGTGCGCGACTTGACGAACTCGGCATCGGCGCGGCCGATCTTGCCGCCCACATGGGCTTCCACTTTTTTCTCGTCCACGCGGCGGTCGCCCGATGTGACCACCAGCACCGCCACGTCGTCGCTCTTGCGCCGGAAGATGATGCTCTTGGCCACCTGCCCCACCAGGATGCCCAGCGCATCAGCGGCCTGCTGCGCAGTGCGCGCGGCATCGTCCAGCATCTGCGGCGAGTGCGGGTGGCCGAGCCGCTGCAGCTCGGCAGCCACACGCTGTACGCCCTCGGGCAGGTTTTTCAGTTCGGCTCCACACATGCGCATCGGTCTCCAGCGGGCCCCCATGGGGGCGTGATTCGGTCGGGTCTCCCTCCATTTTGCCGCGCGCCAGGGCCTGCCTGGCGCCCTGCCCCGCATGTCCCTGCGCTGCGCTCCGGCACCCGGGCCAAATCAGGCCACTTTACAAACAGGAAATGTGCGCCCCCCACAATGCGCCGAACTTTCCACCCCCACGCCTCAAGCCCCACGCCCATGAACGATGCCGCGTTGTCCCTGCTGTGCCCGAGCCTGTCTGCGCCGTCCCCTGCCGATCCCGTGTCAGGTAGCGCCGCCCGCCCCGCCCTCGGGGCATTGCCATGCCGGGGAGCGTTGCTGGGGCTGCTGCTGATCGCGGGTATCTTGTCCGGCTGCAGCAAACCCAACGAGGCCCCTGCACCGGCCAAGGCCGCCCCCGAAGTGGGCGTGGTCACGCTCAAGCAGCAAAGCCAGCAGCTCGAAGCCGCCCTGCCAGGCCGTACCCGCGCCTCGCTCACGGCCGAGGTCCGGCCCCAGGTGTCGGGCATCCTGCAAAAGCGTCTGTTCACCGAAGGCGCGCTGGTGCGCCAGGGCCAGCCGCTGTACCAGATCGACGACGCCTCGCTGCGCGCCACCGAGGCCAGCGCGCAGGCCGCCCTGGCCAAGGCCGAGGCCACCGCGCGCACCCAGGAGGCCACGGCCAAGCGCAATGCGGAGCTGGTGAAGATCGACGCCATCAGCCAGCAGGCGTTTGAAGAAAGCCAGGCCGCCGCCGCCCAGTCGCGCTCCGACGTGGCCGTGGCCCAGGCCAACCTGGCCACGGCGCGCATCAACCTCAAGTACAGCCGCATCGAAGCCCCGATCAGTGGACGCATCAGCCTGTCCAACGTCACGCCGGGGGCGCTGGTCACAGCCAACCAGGCCGACGCGTTGACCTCCATCGTCCAACTCGACCCCATGTACGTGGACTTCACCCAGTCCACCACCGAGCTGATGCAGTTGCAGCGGGACTGGGACGCAGGCCGCTTCCAGAAGGTGGAGGGTGACAAGATCCCCGTGCGCATCCGCCTGGACGACGGCACCGAGTACGCGCAGCGCGGCCAGCTGCAGTTTGCGGGCGTGATCGTGAACGCCACCACCGGCACCGTCACGCTGCGGGCCGTCGTACCCAACCCCAAAGGCACGCTGATGCCCGGCATGTATGTGCAGGCGCTGCTGCCCACCGGCCTCGCGCCCGAAGCCCTGCTGGTGCCCCAGCAGGCTGTGACCCGCGACCTCACCGGCAAGCCCAGCGTGCTGGTGGTCAAGGACGGTGATGTGGTGGAAAAGCGCCCGATCAGCATCGACCGTGCAGTGGGCAACCAGTGGCTACTTCAAGGCGGGCTGGCTGCAGGCGAGCGCGTGGTGGTCGAGGGTTTCCAACGCGTCAAACCCGGCGACAAGGTGCGCGCGGTAGAGGTGGACCCGAAGGCCCCCGCCAAGGGCCGCAAGGGCGCCCCTGGCGCTGACGCACCCGCCGCCGCAGGTGCCGCGCCCGCGTCGGCCCCCGCGTCCAGTCCCGCTCCGGCAGCCTCCCGCTGAGCACGAAGGACGCAGCACATGGCTCAGTTCTTCATCAACCGGCCCATCTTTGCGTGGGTCATCGCCATCATCATCATGCTGGGCGGCGCGCTGTCGATCGTCACGCTGCCGCTGGAGCAGTACCCCGACATCGCTCCGCCGCGCGTGACCATCGGCTCGCAATACACCGGGGCCTCGGCTGAGACGGTTGAAAACTCGGTCACGCAGATCATCGAGCAGCAGCTCAAGGGCATCGACAACATGCTCTACATGAGCTCGACCTCAGACGCCTCGGGCCGCTCGCGCACCACCCTCACCTTCGCGCCCGGCACCAACATCGACGTGGCGCAGGTGCAGGTGCAGAACAAGCTGCAAGCCGCCACCAACCGCCTGCCCGACGCCGTCAAGAGCCGGGGCGTGTTCGTGAACAAGGGCGGGCAGGACTTCCTGGTCACCTACAGCTTCTTCTCCAAGGACCCGTCGATGAGCGCCGTGGACATCGGCGACTTTCTGACCAGCAGCCTGGTGGATGTGATCGGCCGCATCGACGGTGTGGGTGACGTGACCGTGTTCGGCACCAACTACGCCATGCGCATCTGGATGGACCCGGCCAAGATGGAGAAGTACGCGCTGATGCCGTCGGACCTGGTCACCGCGCTCAACGCCCAGAACGCCCAGGTGTCCGCCGGCCAGCTGGGCGCCCTGCCGGCGGTGTCCGGCCAACAGCTCAACGCCACCATCACCGCCCGCACCAAGCTCAAGACGGTGGAGCAGTTCGAGGCCATCGTGCTCAAGTCGGCGCTCGATGGCTCGGTGGTGACCATCAAGGATGTGGCCCGCGTGGAGCTGGGCGCCGAGAACCTGACCGTGAAGGCCAAGCTCAACGGCATGCCCGGCGCAGGCATGGGTATCGTGCTGGCCGACGGCGCCAATGCCATGCAGGTGGCCGACGCCATTGCTGCCAAGCTGGCCGAGCTCAAGCCCTACTTCCCCAATCAGATCGACTACTTCGTCAGCTCGGACTCCACGCCCTTCGTGCGCGCCTCCATCAAGGAAGTGGTGAGCGCGCTGGGTGAGGCCATGATCCTGGTGGTGATCGTGATGTTCGTGTTTTTGCAGAACTTCCGCGCCACGCTGATCCCTGCCATTGCGGTGCCGGTGGTGCTGCTGGGCACCTTTGGGGTGCTGTCACTGGCGGGGTATTCGATCAACACGCTGACCATGTTTGCCATGGTGCTGGCCATCGGCCTGCTGGTGGACGACGCCATCGTGGTGGTTGAAAACGTCGAGCGGGTGATGCACGAGACCGGCCAGTCAGCCAAAGAGGCCACCCGCCAGTCCATGCGCGAGATCACGCCCGCTCTGGTGGGTATCGGGGTCACGCTGTCGGCGGTGTTTGTGCCGATGGCGTTCTTTGGCGGCTCCACGGGCGTGATCTACCGGCAGTTCTCGATCACCATCGTGGCGGCCATGGCGCTGTCGGTGTTTGTGGCACTGACCCTCACCCCGGCGCTGTGCGCCACGCTGCTCAAGCCCGCAGCCGCATCGGCTGGGCATGACCGGCCCATTCGGCGCGGCCTGCTGGGCCTGAACGACCGGTTCTTCCGCTGGTTCAACCACCACTTCGATGCCACTGCGGCGCGCTACCAGGGCACGGTGGCCTACACCCTGCGCCGCACCAAGCGCATGGCGCTGATCTTTCTGGCCGTGTGCGGCGTGGTGTGGCTGCTCATGGCGCGCCTGCCCACCTCCTTCCTGCCTGACGAAGACCAGGGCTTTCTGTACGTGAACGTGAACCTGCCCTCGGGCGCCGCCGATGCGCGGCTGCAGAGCGTGCTGGACCAGGTGCGCGACTACTTTGCGCAGCAGCCCGATGTGCTGAGCTTCTACCAGGTCTCGGGCATCAACGGCGACCAGGCCTCGGCACGCGGCTTTGTGCGCCTCAAGCCCTGGGAAGACCGCACGCTGCCCAACCAGGCCGCCGCACAGATCGCCTACAAGGCCACGCGCGACCTGGCCTCCATCCGTGATGCGCGGGTGCTGGTCGTCATGCCGCCGGCCGTGCGGGGCCTGGGCTCCAGCTCGGGCTTCAACTTCGTCATCAAGGACATGAACGGGCTGGGCCACCAGGCCCTGCTGGCGGCCACCAACACCTTCCTGACCGAGGCGCGCAAACGGCCCGAGCTGACCAACCTGCGCATGACCAACCTGGAAGATGCCAGCGAGCTGCGCTTGGAGATCGACGACCGCAAGGCCGCTGCGCTGGGGCTGTCGTACAACGACATCAACAGCGTGCTCTCCAGCGCCATTGGCGGCACCTACGTGAACGACTTTTTGAACAACGAGCGGGTCAAGCGCGTGTACATCCAGGGCGACGCCCCAGCACGCATGCTGCCGCAGGACGTGGCCCGCTGGAGCGTGCGCAACAGCAAGGGCGAGATGGTGCCGTTTGGCGCGTTCTCGACCAGCTACTGGGCCTACGGCTCGCCGCAACTGCTGCGCTACAACGGCAACCCGGCCTACGAGCTGGAAGGCCGCGCGGCACCGGGCGTGAGCTCGGGCGCCGCCATGAAGATCGTGGAAGACATCCTGCGCACGCTGCCGCCCGGCATCGGCTACGAGTGGACGGGCGCCTCGCTGCAAGAGCGCCAATCGGGCGCCCAGGCCCCCATGCTGTACGCGATCTCGATCCTGTTCGTGTTCCTGTGCCTGGCCGCCCTGTACGAGAGCTGGACCGTGCCGCTGTCGGTGATCCTGGCCGTGCCGCTGGGTGTGGTGGGCGCGCTCGCGGCCACTTACACCCGGGGCCTGACCAACGACGTGTACTTTCAGGTGGGGCTGCTGACCACCGTGGGGCTGGCGTCCAAAAACGCGATCCTGATCGTCGAGTTTGCGGTGCAGCTGCAGGAGCAGGGCAAGAACCTGTTTGACGCCATCGTCGCGGCCGTGCGCCTGCGCCTGCGGCCCATCCTGATGACCTCGCTGGCGTTCGGCTTCGGGGTGATCCCGCTGGCCATCGGCACCGGCGCGGGTGCCGGCGGGCGGGTTGCCATCGGCACCGCCGTGCTGGGCGGCATGCTGGCGTCCACCGTGCTGGGCATCTTCCTGGTGCCGGTGTTCTTCCTGCTGATTCGCCGCTGGTTCAAGAGCCGGTCGCGCAGCGAGGACAACGCCCCGCCACCCGCAGCCACCACCCCACCGCACCCTACACAGGAGAGCGCAGCATGACGCGCCCACCCTTTTCGCCACGCCGCCAGCGCAGGCCTGCCGCCATCGCTGCAGCCCTGGCCACCACCGCACTGCTCGCGGGCTGCAACCTGGCCCCCATGCACCAGACCCCCGCCCTGCCGGTGCCTGACACCGTGGGCACCACCAGCGGACAGCCGGCCGTGGCCAGCGACGCCAGCCTGCAGGCGGCAGCGGCGCTGGGCTGGGTGCAGGCCCAGCCGCTGCGCGATGTCATTGCCCTCGCGCTGTCGAACAACCGCGACCTGCGCGTGGCCGTCGAGACCATCGAACGGGCCCGCGCCCAGTACGGCATCACCCGCGCCGACCTGTTGCCCAGCGTCACCGCGCAGGCTCAGGCCAGCCGCGCGCGCACCGCCGCCGGCATGAGCAGCGCCACAGCCCCTGCGCAGGTGGCCACGCAGTACACGGCACAACTGGGGTTTGCCAGTTACGAGATCGACTTCTGGGGCCGCGTGCGCAACCTCAACGAGGCAGCGCTGCAGCAGTTTCTGCAGAGCCATCAGAACCAGCGCAACATCCAGACGGGCCTGATTGCCGATGTGGCCAACGCCTGGCTCACCCTGGCCGCCGATGAAGCCCGGCTGCAACTGGCGCGCGACACCCTGGCCAGCCGCGAAAAGGCCTATGCGCTGACCGAACGCATCCACGCCATCGGCTCCACATCGGGACTGGTGCTGGCCCAGGCGCAGACCACGGTGGACGCGGCACGCGGCGATGTGGCGACCTACCTGGCGCAGGTGGAGCGCGACCGCAACGCACTGCAATTGCTGGTGGGAGGCCCGGTGCCTGCCGCGCTCTGGCCCACCGCCAGCACGCTGCGCGCTGACGCGCAGGCCCCGGCGGCCTTGCAGCCCGTGCCGGTGCCACTGGCGTCCAACGTGCTGCTCGCCCGCCCCGATGTGCAGGCCGCCGAAAACGCCCTGCGCGCCAGCGAAGCGAACATCGGCGCTGCGCGGGCGGCCCTGTTCCCCACCATCAGCCTCACGGCCAATGTAGGCACCGGCAGCCGCGAGCTGGACGGCCTGTTTGGTGCAGGCAGCGGCACCTGGAGCTTTGTGCCGCTGGTCCGCCTGCCCATCTTCGACGCCGGCCGCAACCGCGCCAATGTGCAGGTGGCCGAGGCCAACCAGCGTATCGCGGTGGCCCAGTACGAGAAGGCCGTGCAGACCGCGTTCCGCGAGACCGCCGATGTGCTGGCCGACCGCGCGCAATGGGACGAGCGAATCGCCGCGCAGACGCGGCTGGTGGCCTCCACCCAGAAGGCGTTCGACCTGTCGGAGGCGCGGTTCAAGGCCGGCGTGGACAACTACCTCACGGTGCTGGATGCGCAACGCAGTCTGTATGCGGCGCAGCAGACCCTCATCGGCCTGCGCCAGGCCGAGCAGGTCAACCGCGTGACGCTGTGGAAGGTGCTGGGCGGCACCCCGGACGCCGGTTGACGGCGACCGGGTGGCGTTGGACCAGCGGGGTCAGCCCGCGCGCTTGGTCAGCAAGGCGTTGGCCGCGCGTGAGTTGGGCTTGCGATCCAGAAAACCGCTGATGTAGGCGCCTGCGTCGATGAGCAGGTCTAGGTCGATGCCGGTCTCAATGTCCATGCCCTGCAGCATGTAGACCACATCTTCGGTGGCCACATTGCCGGTGGCTCCCTTGGCGTAGGGGCAGCCGCCCAGCCCAGCCACGGACGACTGGAAGTTCCACACACCCAGCTCCAGCGCGGCCAGCGTATTGGACAGCGCCTGGCCGTAGGTGTCGTGGAAGTGTCCCGAGACTTCATCGATGCCAAAGTGCTGCAGCGTGGCCTCCAGGGCTTTCTGCACCTTCCGCGGTGTGCCCACGCCGATGGTGTCGGCCACGTCCACGCGCTGAACCCCAATGCCCTTGAGCAGGCCCGCCAGGTACGCCACGCGTTCGGGCGCAATATCGCCTTCGTACGGACAGCCCACGGTGCAGCTCATGGCGCCGCGCACGCGGATGCCTGCGGCCAACGCGGCCTCTACCACCGGGGCAAAGCGCTCAATGCTCTCGGCAATGCTGCAGTTGATGTTGCGCTGGCTGAAGGCCTCGCTGGCGGAGCCGAAGACGACGATCTCGTCGGGCTTGTCGAGCACGGCCGCCTCAAAGCCCTTGAGGTTGGGCGTAAGCACCGAATACGCGACGCCGCTCTGGCGCGTGATGCCCGCCATCACCTCGTGGTTGTCGGCCATCTGCGGTACCCACTTGGGGCTGACGTAGCTGGTGACTTCGATCTCCTTCAGGCCCGCTTGCTGCAGGCGGTGCACCAGCTCGATCTTGACGGCGGCAGGCACCGGGGTCTTTTCGTTCTGCAGGCCGTCACGGGGGCCAACGTCGATGAGGCGGACGCGGGAGGGAATGCTCATGGGGCTACCAAGGGTGGACAAGGAATCTCGCCATTGTCTCGCCAGCGCCGCCGCAAGGCCACCTCATATCGTGCCAGACCACTCGCCGGACGCGCCATCAGCCGCTCTGCGCCTCGGCGTCTTCCACCTCCTGCCGCAGCAAGGCCACCATGGCCTGCGCCGCCAGCGACAGCGGCCGCCCACGCAGCGTAATCAGCCCGATGGGCCGGTGTAGCACGGGGGCCTTGAGCGCTCGCGTGACCACCTCGGGCCGGCGCACCACCTGGGCCGCCAGCTCTGGCAGCGCGCTCACCCCCAGCCCCGCCGCCACCATGGCCGCAATGGTGGCCAGGTGCTCCACCTCGTAGTGGGGTTCAAAGCGGATGCGGTGCGTCAGCAGGGCCTCTTGTGCGTACTGCCGCACGCTGGTGCCCGCGGGCATGGAGATGTGGGGCAGCTCGGCCACATCGGCCCAGGCAACAGCGCCCCGCCCACGGGCCAGCGGGTGCGTGCGCGGCATCAGCAGCACAAACCGGTCGGACACCAGCGGGGTGTAGTCCAGGTCCGCGTAGGCGGGGTTGGCGGCCGTGAGGGCAAAGTCCACCCGCCCGGCGCGCACCATGTCAAACGCCGGGCCCGCCAGGCTGTCGATCAGCTCCATCTGCACGCCCGGGTGCTGCGCGGCAAACCGGGCAAAGGCCCGTGGCACAGCCCCTGCCGCCAGCGACGGCAACGCCGCCAGCGCCACGCGGCCCACCTGCAGCTGCGCCACCTCCTGCACGCGGCGCACGGTCTCCTCCATCTGATGGCGCAAAAAACGCGCCTGCTCGGCAAACACCTCGCCCGCCAGCGTCAGCTGCACGGTGCGCGTGGTGCGCTCGAACAGGCGCACGTCCAGCGTCTCCTCCAGCCGCGCCACCGTGCCCGACACCGCCGACTGGGACAAATGCATCTGCAAGGCGGTGCGCCGAAAGCTCAGCGTCTCGGCCAGCGACAGGAACACATCCACCTCGCGGGCGGACCAATTGATCTTCATATCCGATCAGTCTATCGAAAAAGACGTCTGGACCGCGCAATGCAGGCTCCCTAGACTGCATTGCACGCAAGCACGCTCAGCAAGAAACAGGAGACACGATGGAAACAAGTTCGCCTCGCAATGCACGCACCGTGGTGGTGGGCGGAGGCACCATGGGGGCCGATGTGGCCGTGGTTCTGGCGCGCGGGGGCGCCCACGTCACGGTGGTGGACCCGCACACCGACCGCCGCAACCGGCTGCTGCCCCACATCGCCCAGGAGCTGGCCGCCGCCGGCCAGGCCACCCATGCGGGCCCGGTACAGGTGTGCGCCTCGCTGCGGGAGGTGGACTGGACCGGCGTGGTGCTGGTGGTCGAATGCATCACCGAGCAGTTGGCCGCTAAGCAGCAACTGTTTGCGGAGCTGGAAGCCATCGCGCCCGCCAACGCCGTGCTGGCCAGCAACAGCTCGGGCTTTCCCATCAGTGCCATTGCCCAGGGGCTGGCCACCGCGCAGCGCATGCTGGGGCTGCACTTCTTTATGCCCGCCCACCTGGTGCCGCTGGTGGAGGTCGTGCTGGGCGAGCGCAGCGACGCGGCCCTGGGCACTTGGCTGCACGCCTTCATGCGCGGCTGCGGCAGCGTGCCGGTGCTGGTCAAGAAAGACAAGCCGGGCTTTCTGGCCAACCGCATGCAGCATGCGCTGTCGCGCGAGGCCTTTGCCCTCATCGACGAAGGCATTGCCTCGCCCGAAGACATAGACGCCGCCGTGCGCTTTGGCTTCGGCTTCCGCTTTCTGGCGGCGGGGCCGGTGCTGCAGCGCGACCATGCAGGCATTGAGGTGCACACCGCCGCCGCGGCCACCATGTACCCAACCCTCTCCAACACCGACATACCCGCCCAGGCCCTGCGCGACAAGGTGGCCCAGGGCCAGCTCGGCATGAAGACCGGCAAAGGCTTCTTTGACTGGCCCGAAGACCGCAAGCAGGCCGAGCGCGCGCGCTATGACACGCTGCTGCGCCAGGGCCTGGCCCTGCTGGCGAGCGAACTGCCCACCATCGAGCCCCCTGCCGAAGCTGCCCCCGATACCGGAGATCGTTCATGACCGCCTCGCCCGCATCCCCCACAACTCCCAGCCGGTGGGCCGACCCGCTGATCGTGACCGTCGCCCCCAACGGCGCGTACAAACAGCCCGCTGACCACCCCGCCGTGCCCATCACCCCCGCCACGCTGGCGACCACGGCCAAGGCCTGCCTGGATGCGGGCGCGGCCATGCTGCACATGCACATCCGCGACGCACAAGGCCGCCACAGCCTGGATGTGGAGGGCTACCGCGAGGCCCAGCGCGTGGTGCGCCAGGCCGTGGGCGATGCCATGGTCATCCAGATCACCAGCGAGGCCGCAGGCGTCTACCAGGCCCCGGAGCAGATCGCCATGGTCGAGGCTTTGCAGCCCGAGGCCGTGTCCATCGGCCTGCGCGAGGTGGACAAGCCCGAGATTGGCGAAGCCGGACTGCAGCGCTTCTTCACGGGCCTAGCCCAGCGCCACACCATGGTGCAGGTCATCCTGTACGACGTGGCCGACCTGCGCCGCTGGCAGGCCCTGCGCGGCAGTGGCGTGGTGCCGGATGCGCCTTGGTTCCTGCTGTTTGTGCTGGGCCGCTACAGCGCGGGCCAGACCTCCAGCCCGCGTGACCTGCTGCCGTTTCTGAACGCCCATGATGGCAACGAGCCCTGGGCCGTGTGCGCCTTCGGGGCGGCAGAGAACGCCTGCGTGGCCGCAGCCGCCGTGTTTGGCGGCCACGCCCGCGTGGGGTTTGAAAACAACCTGCTGTGCAAGGACGGCAGCGTTGCGCCCGACAACGCCGCACTGGTGCGCCAGGCCGTAGAAGCCGCCAATGCGCTGGGCCGCCCGCTGGCCACCGCCGCCGACATCCGGCAGCGCTTTGGTGCGCCCTGAGAGCCCCTTTCACTTCATCCATTGACATCAACCCGCAGCAGACGGGCCTTATCCATCCCCACAGGAGACAGACATGCACCACCGCCCCATTTACTCATCCACGCCCCGCACCAGCCGCCGCACCGTATTGCACGCAGCCCTGGCCGTCCCCCTGGCCCTGGGCCTGGCGGGCCAGGCCGCCGCACAGTCGGCCGCTACCGCGTTCCCCAGCAAGACCATCCGCTTTGTGGTGCCCTACCCGCCCGGCGGCCCCACCGACCTGATGGCCCGCATGCTGCAACCCGAGCTGCAAAGCCGCCTGGGCGTTCCCGTGGTGGTGGACAACAAGGGCGGCGCGGGTGGCAACACGGGCAGCGCAGAAGTCGCGAAGCAGGCTCCCGCTGACGGCCATACGCTGCTGCTGGCGGCCAGTGGCCCGATGGCGGTGAACCCCTCGCTCTACGCGAGCATGCCGTTCAACCCGCTGACCGATCTGGCGCCAGTGATCCAGCTCTCGGCCTTTCCGCTGGTGCTGGAAGTGCACCCCTCGCTGGGCGTCAAGACCCTGGCCGAATTCCTGGCGCTGGCCAAGGCGGGCAAGCCGGTGCTGAGCTTTGCGTCGGCCGGCAACGGCACACCGCAGCACCTGGCAGGGGAGCTGTTCAACACCATGGCAGGCGTGAAGATAGGCCACATCCCCTACCGGGGCGCAGGCCCCGCGCTCAACGACCTGATCGGTGGGCAGGTGAACGTGATGTTCGACATCGTCGGCAGCTCGCTGCCCCACATTCAGGCTGGCAAGCTGATCCCGCTGGCGGTCACGTCCAGCGAGCGCGCCAAGGTCCTGCCCAACGTGCCCACGATGGCCGAGGCCGGTATTGCGGGCTACCAGATCACGGGCTGGCATGGCATTGCCGTGCGCGCGGGCACTCCACAAGCCACCATCGACAAGCTCAACGCCACCGTCAACGCGATCTTCAAGGACCCTGCCTTCCGCACCAAATGGGAAGCCATCGGCACCCCGGTGGTGGCGGGCAACGCCGCTGACTTTGGCGCGCTGATCAAGGCCGATGCGCAGCGCTTGGGCAAGCTGGTGCGCGATGCGGGCGTGACGGTGGATTGAGCCCCGCGCGGCGGGGACATTGACTCAGTAGCCGCGCCCCGGGTTCACCACTCCGGCCACGGCCTCGCCCCGCTCCAGCGCCATCATCTTGCGCGCGATCTGGGCGATGCTTTCATCACGCAACGTACGCGCCGAGGTGTGCGGCGTGACGGTGATGCGGGGGTGCGTCCAGAACGGGTGACCTGCGGGCAGCGGCTCGGTGCGGAACACATCCAGCGTGGCGCCCGCCACATGGCCGCTGTCGATGGCGGCCAGCAAATCCTCGTCGACCAGATGCGCTCCGCGCGCCACGTTGATCACGTAGGCGCCGGGCTGCAGCCGGGCCAGCGTGTCCTTGTTGATCACGTCGGTGGTGTCGGGCGTGAGGGGCAGCAGATTGACCAGCACGCGGCTTGCGGCCAGAAAATCGTCGAACTGGCTCGCCCCCGCAAACCCGCGCACCCCCTCGATGGCCTTGGGGCTGCGGCTCCAGCCGTTGATCGGAAAGTCAAACTGCGCCAGCGCCTTGGCCACGCGCTCACCCAGCACGCCCAGGCCCATCACGCCGATGGGGTAGTCGCTGCGCAGGCGCGGCTTGCGGTAACCCCAGCGCCCGGCGGCCGTGTCGGCCTCGTAGCCGTCCAACTCGCGGAAGTGGCGGATGACCGCATGGCACACATATTCGGCCATCTGCACAGCCATGCCCGCGTCGTCCAGGCGCACCACCAGGGCCTGGGGCGGCAGGCGCAGCTTGAGCAGGGCATCCACCCCCGCACCGATGTTGAACAGGGCCTTGAGCGCGGGCTGCTCGTCCATGAACTGTTGGGGCGGGGCCCAGACGACGGCATAGTCGGCCTGGGGAGCGCCGGGCTGCCACACGGAAATCTCAGCGCCGGGCAGCGCGGCGGAAAAGCCCTGGAGCCAGGGCTCGGGCTTGGCATCGGTACAGCAAAAGGTGATTTTCATGGGCCCCGAGCGTAGCCGCATTGCGCACCCCGCGCTGTCACGCACGGGGTGCCCTGATGGGCCTTACGCCTTCTCAGCCACCACGAGCTTGAGCAGCTCTGCCCCTTCGGTTACCTGGTCGCCGGGGGCGTACAGCAGTTCCTGCACCACACCATCAGCGGGCGCTGCAATCGTGTGCTCCATCTTCATGGCTTCCATCACTGCCAGCGGCTGTCCCTTGGTCACGGCATCGCCCGCCTTCACGGCAAATGACACGACCTTGCCGGGCATCGGGGCCGTCAGGCGCCCGCCTTCGGCCACTGCCTCGCCCGCGTGGGCCAGCAGGTCGATGGAAGTGATCTGTGTAGCGCCCAGCGGGGTGAAGACATGGTCCACCTCGCCCTGGGCATACACAGCGGCACGCGTGCGCTGGCCGGCAAATTGCAGCTCAATGCCCTGCGCTACCGCGTTGAACACCAGCGGTCCCGCCACCTGCGCTTCGCCCTCCCCCACCGCCAGGTGCAGGCTGCCGCCGCGTTCGTACGTTAGCCAGGCCTTGGCATGTGCACCACCAAAATCGAACTCGAACCGGCGCTGCACCACACCATGGGTGTGGAAGCCGTCGCGGCGGCTGAACGGGTCGGCGGCTTCGCTGGCACGCTCTTGCAACAGAGTCTGGGCAATGGCGGCAGCCGCAGCCAGCGGCAGGCCGACCGGCTCCTGGTGGAACAGCACGGCCTGCTCGCGTGGGATCAGGGCAGTGTCGAGCTTGGCCTGCGCGAATGCTGCCGTCTTCGCCACGCGGCGCAAGAACTGCACGTTGGTGGCCAGGCCCACGATGTGGGTCTGCGCCAGCGCTTCATCCAGCCGCGCCAGCGCCTGCTCGCGCGTGTCGCCGTGCACGATGAGCTTGGCCACCATGGAGTCGTAGAACGGGCTGATTGCATCGCCCTGGCGCACGCCGGAATCAACGCGTACTGCATCTCTTTCAAACGTCACGCATTCCGGCAAGGCGTACACATTCAGCGCGCCGGTGGCGGGCAGGAAGTTGTTGTCGGGGTTCTCGGCACAAATGCGCGCCTCGATGGCGTGGCCGGTGATGCGCAGGTCTTCCTGCTTCAGCGGCAAGGGCTCGCCCGACGCCACGCGCAGCTGCCACTCCACCAGATCCAGGCCGGTGATGGCCTCGGTCACGGGGTGCTCCACCTGCAGGCGGGTGTTCATCTCCATGAAGTAGAACTTCATCTGCTCTGGCGCGTCGTAGCCGCCGGGCTGTTCGACGATGAACTCCACCGTGCCCGCGCCCACGTAGTTCACGGCGCGTGCGGCAGCTACGGCGGCCTCGCCCATGCGGGCGCGCAGCTCGGGTGTCATGCCGGGGGCGGGGGCCTCCTCCAGCACCTTCTGGTGGCGGCGCTGCACCGAGCAATCGCGCTCAAACAGGTATACGCAGTTGCCGTGTGTGTCGCCAAACACCTGGATCTCGATGTGGCGGGGGCGCTGCACGTACTTTTCAACCAGCACCGCATCGTCGCCAAAGCTGTTGATGGCCTCGCGCTTGCAGGAGTCGAGCGCAGCGGCGAAGTCCTCGGCCTTGTCCACCGCGCGCATGCCCTTGCCACCGCCACCAGCGCTGGCCTTGATGAGCACGGGGTAGCCAATGCGGTCGGCCTCGCGTTGCAACATGGCGGGGTCTTGATCAGCGCCGTGGTAGCCCGGCACCAGGGGCACCTGGGCCTGCTCCATCAGGCGCTTGGACTCGGCCTTGAGCCCCATGGCGTTGATCGCGCTGGCGGGGGGGCCGATGAAGACCAGGCCCGCATCGGCACATGCTTTTGCGAAGTCTTCGTTCTCGCTCAGAAAGCCGTAGCCCGGGTGGATGGCCTGCGCGCCCGTGGTCTTGGCGGCGTCGATGATGCGCTCCCAGCGCAGATAGCTGTCCTTGGGCGCACTGCCACCAATGTACACGGCCTCATCGCACACGGCCACGTGTTTGGCGTTGGCGTCGGCGTCGGAATACACGGCGACAGTCTTCACGCCCAGACGCTTGGCCGTGGCGGCCACTCGGCAAGCGATCTCACCGCGATTGGCAATCAAAATTTTCGTAAACATCTAAGCCACCTTGGCAGAACCAGAAAAGAAAGAAGACAAGCGCCGGACCACGGCGCGCAGAAACTTGAACAGCACCACCAGCAGCAGCACCGACACCGCCACCATTACCACCAGCGCCACACCAAAGGCCACCGGGTGCTGCGTGGCCAGCCACACCACCGCTACCACCAGGCCATCCTCAAAGAACGACAGGCCCCAGTTGGAAAACGGCTCGGGCGAGGTGTTCACCGCTGCACGCGTAGTCATCTTGGTGGCCAACGCGGTGGCCGAGAGCGATCCGCCCAGCAGCCCCGCCAGCACGGCCAGGGTGGCGTTGTCGGCGCCGAACACGCCGAAGGCCAGGGCCGCACCTGCAGGCACGCGGATGAAGGCATGCAGGGCGTCCCACGCGCTGTCTACCCACGGCACCTTGTCGGCAAAAAACTCCACCATCAGCAGCACGCCGCTCACCATCAGCACCAGCGGGTTCTGCAGCACGGCCAAGCCAGGGGGCAGTGGCATCCAGCCCAGCACGCCCATCATTCCCACCAGGAAAACCACGGCATACAAGCGAAAGCCGCTGGCCCAGCCCAGCGCGGCGGCCAAAGCCAGCAGGCTGGGCATGTCGAGCTTCGCGGTGGCTGTAGCCGCCGCGTCGCCCACGGCGCGCGCAGTGCCGCCATCCACATGCAGTCCCAGCGTGTGGAGCCACTGCACGATGTTGAACCAGAGGGTGTCCATGTCAGAAGCTCCCCCCGACACAGCAAACGATCACTGACGGCCACAACTGGCACGCACCAGGCGAGGGACGCCGAGCAAGGGCCGCCCCGCAGCGAGGGCGTCGTCCCCCTGCCCGCGCAGCGCAGCGCAGCGAGAGCGGGGGGAAGGCGCGCAGCGCCTCAGGGGGGTGTCTCATAACCAATTCGGCTTGCGCTTGTTCAGGAAGGACTGCACGCCTTCCTTGCCTTCATCGCTGGCGCGGATGTCGGCAATGCCCTGCACGGTGGCGGCGATCAGGCCGGCATTGATTTCGCGCTCAGCTACATCCATCACCAGCTTCTTGCACACGCGCACAGCGTTGGGGCTGGCGGTGGTCAGGGCCTTGAGCAGTTCGTCCACCTTGGCGTCGAGCTGGTCGGCAGCCACCACCTCGTGCACAAAGCCGATACGCAGCGCCTCAGCCGCGCCAAAACGCTCTGCAGTGAGAAAGTAACGGTGCGCAGCGCGCGCGCCCATGGCACGGATGACATAAGGGCTGATGGTGGCGGGGATGAGCCCCAGCTTCACTTCGCTCAGGCAGAAGCCCGCCGTGTCCACCGCCACGGCCATGTCGCACGCGGCCACCAGGCCCATGCCGCCGGCGTACACGTCACCCTGCAAGCGTGCCACCGTGGGCTTGGGGCATTCGTAGATCACGCGCAGCATCTCGGCCAGCTTGCCCGCGTCGGCGATGTTCTCGTCGCGCGTGTAGTCGGCCATGCGGCGCATCCAGTTGAGGTTGGCACCGGCGCAAAAGGCCGGGCCTTCTGCGGCGAGCACCACGGCGCGCACGTCGGCACGCCCACCCACATCTATGAAAGCGGCGGTGATCTCGGCAATGACTTCGTCGCTGAACGCGTTGCGAATCTCCGGCTGCGTGAGCGTGATGCGCGCCACGGCGCCGGTCTGGGTGATGGAAAGGTTCTGGCTGCTCATGGCTTGGTCGGGTTTTGCAGAAAGTAGACGAGGTCCAGCTCGGGGCACGGCTGGCCCAGCGCGGTCAATGCCGCAGTGATCTGGCCCCGATGGTGCGTGCCGTGGTTGAACACATGCGCCAGCGTGGCGGCAAACGGCAGCGATGCCGCCGTGCCGCGCATGGTGGTGTAGTCGAGCGTGCTGGTCCAGCGGTCGGGCTTGAACGAGGCGATCAGCGGGGCCCAGCGCGCAGCACCTTCGCGCAGCCGGGCATCCAGCTGCGCGCGGTCGCGCTCCAGTTCGGCGTCCAGCGCCACCTGGGGCGAGATGCCTTCGGCAAAGCGCACGAACCACAGATGGTGCTCGCCCACCAGCAGGTGGTTGAGCGTGCCGTGGATGCTGTGGAAGAACAACCCCACATCGCGCCGGTAGTCCTCCTCCGGCAGCGCCCGCACGGCATCAAGCAGGCGCGCCGTGGCCCACACGTTGTAGCGTGCCAGCTGGGTGAAGTGGGCAACAGCATCCATCGCAGCTCCTGAGTCCGAATCTGGCGGGGTTACATCCGGAACAGGCCGAACTTGGTGTCTTCAATCGGCGCGTTGCGCGTGGCGGCCAGGCCCAGCGCCAGCACGCGGCGGGTGTCGGCGGGGTCGATCACGCCGTCGTCCCAAAGGCGGGCAGTAGCGTAGTAGGGGTGGCCCTGGTCTTCGTACTGGCGGCGGATGGGGGCCTTGAAGGCTTCTTCTTCCTCCATGCTCCACTGCCCGCCCTTGGCTTCGATACCGTCGCGCTTCACCGTGGCCAGCACACCCGCAGCCTGCTCACCGCCCATCACGCTGATGCGTGCGTTGGGCCACATCCACAAGAAGCGGGGGCTGTACGCGCGACCGCACATGCCGTAGTTGCCTGCGCCAAAGCTACCGCCAATGATGATGGTGAACTTGGGCACGCTCGCCGTGGCCACGGCCGTGACCATCTTCGCGCCGTTGCGGGCAATGCCTTCGTTCTCGTACTTGCGGCCCACCATGAAGCCGGTGATGTTCTGCAGGAACACCAGCGGAATCTTGCGCTGGCAGCACAGCTCGATGAAATGCGCGCCTTTCAGGGCCGACTCGCTGAACAAGATGCCGTTGTTGGCAATGATGCCGACCATCATCCCCTCGATGCGCGCAAAGCCCGTGACCAGCGTGGTGCCGTAGCGTGCCTTGAATTCATCGAACTCGCTACCGTCCACGATGCGGGCAATGATCTCGCGCACATCAAAGGGCTTGCGCGTGTCCACCGGGATCACGCCATAGAGTTCTTCTGCTGCAAATTTAGGAGCTACCGGCGCTTGATCCACTAGCGCCTGCGGCTTGCTTTTATTCAAATTGCGCACCGCATTGCGTGCCAGCTGCAGCGCGTGCAGGTCGTTCTGCGCCAGATGGTCTGCCACGCCCGACAAGCGCGTGTGCACATCGCCACCGCCCAGGTCTTCGGCGCTCACCACCTCGCCCGTGGCGGCTTTGACCAGCGGAGGGCCACCCAAAAAGATGGTGCCCTGGTTCTTGACGATGATGGATTCATCGCTCATCGCAGGCACGTAGGCGCCGCCCGCCGTGCACGAGCCCATCACCACGGCGATCTGGCTGATGCCCATGGCGCTCATGTTGGCCTGGTTGAAGAAGATGCGGCCGAAGTGGTCGCGGTCGGGGAAAACCTCGTCCTGGTTGGGCAGGTTGGCGCCGCCCGAGTCCACCAGGTAGATGCAGGGCAGGTGGTTCTGCTGCGCCACCTCTTGGGCACGCAGGTGCTTCTTGACGGTAAGCGGGTAGTAGGTGCCGCCCTTCACCGTGGCGTCGTTGCACACGATCATGCAGTCCACGCCGCTCACGCGGCCAATGCCCGCGATGAGCCCCGCGCAGGGTGCGTCGTTGTTGTACATGTTCAGCGCGGCCAGCGGCGCGAGTTCGAGGAACGGCGTGCCGGGGTCCAGCAGCATCTGCACGCGCTCGCGCGGCAGCAGCTTGCCGCGTGCGGTGTGCTTGGCGCGGGCAGCCTCACCGCCGCCCTGGGCCACCTTGCCGAGCTGGGCGCGCAGGTCATCCACCAGCGTACGCATGGCGGCGGCATTGGCCAGAAAGTCCGCCGAGCGGGCGTTGAGTTGGGTGTCGAGAATGGTCATACGGTCTTGCTCTTTCAAGCGGTTTTCTGTTCTTCCAGGCCGAGCTGGTCCTTCATCTCGTCGCGGATCTTGAACTTCTGGATCTTGCCCGTCACCGTCATTGGAAAGCTGGTGACAAAGCGGATGTAGCGCGGCACCTTGTAGTGCGCGATCTGGCCCTTGCAGAAGGCACGGATGTCATCCTCGGTGGGCTGGGTGCCGGGCTTGGCGATGATCCAGGCGCAGAGTTCTTCGCCGTACTTCTGGTCGGGCACACCCACCACCTGCACATCCTGCACCTGGGGGTGGCGGTACAAAAATTCTTCAATCTCTCGCGGGTAAATGTTCTCGCCGCCACGGATCACCATGTCCTTGATGCGACCGACGATGTTCACGTAGCCCTCGGCGTCCATGGTGGCCAGGTCGCCGGTGTGCATCCAGCCGCCTTCGTCAATCGCCTCGCGGGTCTTGGCCTCGTCACCCCAATAGCCGTGCATGACGGAGTAGCCCTTGGTGCAGAACTCGCCGCGCTGGCCGATGGGAACGATGGCACCGGTGTCCGGGTCCACGATCTTCACCTCCAGGTGCGGCTGCACCTGGCCCACGGTCGATACGCGCTTGTCCAGCGGCGTATCGGTGCTGCTCTGGCAGCTCACGGGGCTGGTCTCGGTCATGCCGTAGGCGATGGTGATCTCGCGCAGGTTCATCTGCTCCACCACGCGCTTCATCACCTCGGTAGGGCAAGGCGATCCGGCCATGATGCCGGTGCGCAGCGTGCTCAGGTTGAACTCGGCAAAGCGCGGGTGGTCCAGCTCGGCAATGAACATGGTGGGCACGCCGTGCAGGCCGGTGCATCGCTCGTCCTGCACCGTCTGCAGCACCGTGAGCGGGTCAAACCCGTCGTTGGGGTACACGATGGTGGCGCCGTGGGTAAAGCAGGCCAGGTTGCCCAGCACCATGCCAAAGCAGTGGTACAGCGGCACGGGGATGCACAGCCGGTCTTCGGGCGTGAGCTTCATGCACTCGCCGATGAAGAAGCCGTTGTTCAGGATGTTGCGGTGCGTCAGCGTGGCGCCCTTGGGAAAGCCCGTGGTGCCGCTGGTGAACTGGATGTTGATGGCGTCCTGCGCATGCAGCAACCGGGCCACCTGCGGCAGTCGCGCATCGTCGGCAGCGCCCGTCTTCATCAGCGCGGAAAAGCGCATGAACCCCGGCTCGTCGGCGCCCTCGCCCGCCACGTCGATCCAGATCGCGTGCTCCAGCTGCGGGAGCGCCTGCGCGGCACGCAGCTCGCGCAGCATGCCCAGGTAGTCGCTGGTCTTGAAGCGCGGCATGGCGACCAGTGCCTTGCAGCCCACCTTGTTGAGCGCGTATTCGACCTCGGCCGTGCGGTAGGCTGGATTGATGTTGACCAGCACCAGCCCCACCATGGCCGTGGCCAGCTGCATCAGCACCCATTCGGTGTTGTTGTGCGACCAGATGCCCACGCGATCGCCGGGCTTGAGGCCCAGCCCCAGCAACGCGCTGGCCAGGCGGCGCGACTCGGCTTGCAGCTGGCGATAGGTGTAGCGCCGCTTCTGGTGCACCGCCACCAGCGCCTCGCGCTCGGGGTGGCGCGCCACCATGTCGTCGAAGAAGGCGCCCAGGGTCTGCTCGATCAGGGCCGGACTGGTCGCGCCTTTGGCTTGGCTTTGGATCAGGGTCTTCTGGGTACTCATGTCGCTTGTCTCCGTTCGGGCGTTCCATCCACGCATCGACATCAGCGTGTCGGCGCAGCTTACGCCGCTCAGGCTGCGCTTGAAATGACAAAATGGTTGCAAATCACGCCAACCGCCATGCCGTCCCCCTACCCGCTCCGGCCCCCACCCGACGCCTCGGCGCCAACCGGCACGCCTATGGCGTTCGTGCACGCCATCATGGGAGCCTACGCGCAACGCGGCCGCAGCGCGGAAGGCGCCCTGGCCAAGGCACAAATTGCGCCAGGCTCCACGTCATGCACCGGTACGGACAGCGCCCCCGAAAGCGCGCGCGTCAGCGCCCTGCAGTTCGAGCGGCTGTGCTTTGCCGCCATGCAGGAATTGGACGACGAGGCGCCGGGCTGGTTCCGCCGCCGCCTGCCCTGGGGCAGCTACGGCATGCTGGCTCGCGCCTCGCATGGCGCGCCCACGCTGGGCGTGGCGCTGGCGCGCTGGTGCCGTCACCACGGCCTGCTGACGTCCGACGTGCAACTGCACCTGCTGCACAGCGGCGATCGCGCCAGCGTGCAGTTGATCGACGACCTGCCGGCCAGCGCGCCGCGCGAATTCGCCCTGCTCTCGCTGCTGCGCAACGTGCACGGCCTGGCTTCGTGGTGGATCGACTCGCGCATTCCGCTGCAGGTCGCCGAGTTCCCGTTTGCCGCGCCAGCGCACGCCGCGGTCTATGACACGCTGTTCCCGGGCCCGGTGGTGTTTGACGCGCCCGTGGCCGCCCTGCGTTTCGACGCCCGCTACCTGGCGCTGCCGCTGCGCCGCGACGGCGCCGCGCTGGACCAGATGCTGCGCCGCGCCCTGCCGCTGATGGTGCGTCCGTACCGCCGCGACCGCCTGCTGGCCCTGCGGGTGCGCCAGCTGTTGCAGGGCAATCTGGCGCACACGGCCGAATCGCTGGCAACGGCGCTGGCACTGTCGCCGCGCAGCCTGCACCGGCAACTGGCGAGCGAGGGCACGGCCCTGCAAGCCATCAAGGACGAACAGCGCAAGGCTCGCGCCGTGGAGCTGCTGCAGCGCAGCCAGCGCCCCATCAAGCAGATTGCCCGCGAAGTGGGCTTTGGCAACGACAAGAGCTTTGCCCGCGCGTTCCGGGCCTGGACCGGGCAGACCCCCGAGGAATGCCGCAGCCGCGTCGAAACTCAGCCGGGCGCGGCCCCCGCAAACGCCGCGTAGAGCCGGCGGGCCGCCGCCTGCGGGTCGGCCGCGGCACAGATCGCCGACACCACGCACACCCCCATCACGCCGCAGCCGCGCAGCAGGGTGGCACGCGCCACGTCGATGCCGCCGATGGCGACGCAGGGCAGGCCCGCCTGCGCGGCCAGGGCGCGCACGCCGCCCAGGCCCAGGCCGGCACCGGCATCCGGCTTGGTGGCCGTGTCGAAGGCCGGCGAGAGGCCGATCAGATCGACGCCGCCGCCGGCCCGCGCCGCCGCACATTGCGCCGCCGTGGCGGCCGACAGGCCCAGCAGCGGCTGCGGACCCAGAACCCTTCGCGCCTCGGCCACGGGCAGATCGCCTTGGCCGACGTGAATGTGAACGTCCAGCCCCTCATCCAGCAGCTGCCGCACCACGGCCACCCGGTCGTTGATGAAAACCGGCACGCGCCGCCCGGTATTGCGCGTGGTGGCCTGCACGGCGTCCAGCACCTGGCGCGCGAGTTGCCCGAAGGCGGCATCGTCCACGGACTTGTCGCGCACCTGCACCATGCCCGCGCCACCGGCCACCGCCGCCGCAACCGTCTGCGCCACGGTGCGGCCGGCGCGGGTGCACAGGCCCGTGTCGGTGACCAGGTACAGACGGGGGTCGATCCCGTTCCAGCGCGTGTCCATGGACGCGTGCGTGCGCCGCTCAGAGCGCCCGCGTTTGGACCTGCACGTCGGCGCGCGCCAGATCGTCCGCCTGCAGCGCATGCAAGGCATCGACAAACGCGACCTGGAAGCTGCCCGGCCCCGCGGCCTGCGCGCCGGCCGCCCCGCCCGCCAAGGCGAAATGCGCATGCGCGGCCACGGTGGCCGCCCAGTCGCCCGCCAGCCGGTCGCCGCCCAGCGCCCGCCCCGCCGCCAGGTACGCCACGACCAGGGCGCCCAGCGAACAGCCCATGCCCACCACGCGGGGCATCAGGGCGTGGCCGCCGCCAATGCGCGCGATCCGCACCTGCGCGCCTTGCACGGCAAGCACCGCATCGCGCGCGCCCGAAACCGCCACCACGCCGCCCGTGGCCTGCGCCAGGCGGATGGCCGCCGGCAGCACGGCATCGACCTCGTCGGTCGAGTCCACGCCGCGGCCGCCGGCACCCGCGCCCGCCAGCGCCGCGATCTCCGACGCATTGCCGCGCACCACCGTGGGCCGCGCGGCCGCCGCCTGCCGAATCTTGATCGTGCGAAAGGCCACGACGCCCACGCTCACCGGGTCCAGCACCCAGGGTTTGCCTTGCCTGGTGGCCACGTCGGTGGCCGCATCCGCCGCCAGCAACTGGTGGTTGCTGGCCGTGCCCAGGTTGATCAGGATGCCATCGGCCACGCCGGCAAACTGCGCCGCATCGGCTTCATGGTCGATCATGGCCGGCGCCGCCCCCGCCGCCAGCAAGACGTTGGCGCTGAACTGCTGCACCACCGTGTTGGTGATGGCCTGAACCAGTGGCGACATCGCCCGCAGACGGGCCAGCAGGGCGGGCAGTTCAGGCAGGTGGGTGGTCGCGCTCATGTCCAGCGGCTTCATCGGATGGTCGTCAGCCGCGCGACCCGAGTTGCTGCACGAACAGCACGGCAAAAAAGCCGAAGGCCGCCAGCAAGGTCCATTTCAGGATCAGCCAGCCGCGCCGACGATGCCGCGGCTGGCCCGTGAGCGCGAACAGCGCCCAGCTGACGGCCGCCGCCAGCAGGGCCAGCAGGATCAGGATGCGAAACAGCGCCACGGCGAATCAGGGCGGGGCGTGCACCCGCGGCCCTACCAGGCACGCGCCAGCTCGGCAAAACCCGCCGGCGCCTGGCGCGCATGTTCGAAGCTGACCAGCTCCCAGGCGTCGGCCTGCGCCAGCAGGGCGCGCAGCAACTGGTTGTTGAGCGCGTGGCCGGAGCGAAAGGCGCTGTAGGACGCCAGCATGGGATGGCCGATGCAATACAGGTCGCCGATGGCGTCCAGGATCTTGTGCTTGGCAAACTCCTCGGCGTAGCGCAGGCCGTCGGCGTTGAGCACCTTGGTGTCGTCCATGACGATGGCATTGTCCAGGCCGCCGCCCAGTGCCAGGCCGTTGGCGCGCATCATCTCGACGTCGCGCGAGAAGGCAAAGGTGCGTGCGCGGGCAATGTCGCGGCTGTAGCGGCCCGAGCCCATGTCGAACTCGACGCGCTGGCCGGTGGCGTCCACCGCCGGGTGATGAAACTCGATCTCGAAGCTGAGCGTGAAGCCGTGGTGCGGGGCCAGGCGCGCCCACTTGAGTTGCTCACCCTCGCCTTCGCGCACCTCCACCGGCTTGAGGACCCGCAGAAACTTCTTGGGTGCCTTCTGCGATTCGATGCCGGCGCTTTGCAGCAGATAGACAAAGGACGAGGCCGAGCCGTCGAGAATGGGCACCTCCTCGGCGGTGATGTCGATGTAGAGATTGTCCAGGCCCAGGCCCGCGCAGGCCGACATCAGATGCTCGATGGTGCGCACCTTGGCATCGCCGCGCGAGATGGTGGAGGCCAGGCGCGTGTCGGTGACCGACTGTGCGTTGACGGGAATGTCGATGGGCTGCGGCAGATCGACGCGGCGAAACACGATGCCGGTGTCCGGCGGCGCGGGGCGCAACGTGAGCTCCACCCGCTCACCGCTGTGCAGACCCACGCCCACCGCGCGAGTCAACGTCTTCAGGGTGCGTTGCGCAAGCATAACGGCGTATTTTAGATTTCTCGCGCGCACCGTGCATTCGGGCCACCCCAAAAGCCAGGTGCCCCGGCGAGCACGTGGCCGCCCCGCCCGACGTCGTCGGGCGGGACGTCGGGCGGGACGCCTCAGGGCCCCTCAATCCGCCTGTTTGCGCAGGAAGGCCGGAATCTCGACGTCGTCCATGCCGCCCGAGGACAAGGCATCGACGCGCGCGGCGGCGTGGCTGCGGTCCATGGTGCGCGGCGAGGTCCACACGCGCGGCACGGTGACCGGGTCGTAGCCCGCCTGGCCGCCGCCCATGCGCGTGCCAACGGGAGCCGGGTCCATGCCGCCCATGTGAAAGGGCACGTTGTCGGTGCCGGTGCGCAGGCCGCCCTGCACCACGGTGATCGGCTGGCGGCGGCCGGCGCCATGACGCGACAGGCCGGTGGCCACCACGGTCACGCGCAACTCGTCGCCCAGGGCGTCGTCGTAGGCGGCGCCGTAGACCACGTGGGCATCGGCCGAGGCGTACTCGCGGATGGTGCGCATGGCCGCTTGCGATTCGCTCAGCTTGAAGCTGCCCTTGGCGGCGGTCATCAGCACCAGCACGCCCTTGGCGCCCGAGAGGTCGATGCCCTCCAGCAGCGGGCAGGCCAGGGCCTGCTCGGCGGCAATGCGGGCGCGGTCGGGGCCGCTGGCGGTGGCCGTGCCCATCATGGCCTTGCCGGGCTCGCCCATCACGGTGCGCACGTCCTCGAAGTCGACGTTGATGTGGCCGTAGTCGTTGATGATCTCGGCGATGCCGCCGACGGCGTTCTTGAGCACGTCGTTGGCCTGGGCGAAGGCCTCGTCCTGGGTGATGTCGTCGCCCAGCACCTCGAGCAGCTTGTCGTTGAGCACGACGATCAGCGAATCGACGTTGGACTCCAGCTCGGCCAGGCCGGCCTCGGCGTTGGTCATGCGCCGGCCGCCCTCCCAGTCGAAGGGCTTGGTGACCACGCCCACGGTGAGGATGCCCATGTCCTTGGCGATGCGCGCGATGACGGGCGCCGCGCCGGTGCCGGTGCCGCCGCCCATGCCGGCGGTGATGAACAGCATGTGCGCGCCGCGGATGGCCTGGCGGATGTCGTCGGCCGCGGCCTCGGCGGCCTCGCGCCCCTTGTCGGGCTTGCTGCCCGCGCCCAGGCCGGTGGCGCCCAGCTGGATGATGGACTGCGCCAGCACGCGCGACAGCGCCTGAGCATCGGTGTTGGCGCAGATGAACTCCACGCCCTGCACGTGGCGCTCGATCATGTGGTCGACGGCGTTGCCGCCGCCGCCGCCGACGCCGATGACCTTGATCTGGGTGCCCGAGTTGAAGCTCTCGGTTTCAATCATCTCGATGCTCATGGTGTACTCCTTAACGTGCCTGCAGTTGCCTTGGAAAAACGATTTTTTTGAATAAAACTGATAGATGCCTAGCGAACCCCTGGGTGCGCCGCCCCTCACGAGGGCGGCACCGTACTCGGCCAGGGCGGGGGAATGGGTGGCACCAGGGCGCCGTGCTTGGGTCGGTGCATGGTCAGAAGTTCCCCACGATGAATTCCTTGATGCGGCCCAGGGCCGACTTCATGGTGCCGGCCTTTTGCGCCACCTTGAAGCCGCGCAGGCGCGCCAGCCGCGCCTCCTCCAGCAGGCCCATGACGGTGGCCGAGCGCGGCTGGGCCACCATGTCGGACAGCGCGCGCGAATACTTGGGCGCGCCGCGGCGCACGGGCTTGAGGAAGATGTCCTCGCCCAGCTCGACCATGCCGGGCATCACCGAGCTGCCGCCGGTGATGACCACGCCGGAGGACAGCACCTCCTCGAAGCCCGAGTCGCGGATCACCTGCTGCACGAGCTGGAAGATCTCTTCCACGCGCGGCTCGATCACGCCGGCCAGCGCCTGCTTGGACAGCAGGCGCGGCGTGCGGTCGCCCAGGCCCGGCACCTCGACCTGGGTGTCGGCCTCGGCCAGCAGCTGCTTGGCGCAGCCGTGGGCCACCTTGATGTCCTCGGCGTCCATGGTGGGCGTGCGCAGCGCCATGGCGATGTCGCTGGTGATCAGGTCGCCCGCGATCGGCACCACCGCGGTGTGGCGGATGGAGCCGCCGGTGAAGATGGCCACGTCGGTGGTGCCGGCGCCGATGTCCACGCACACCACGCCCAGCTCGCGCTCGTCGTCGGTCAGCACGGCGTGGCTGGAGGCCAGCGGGTTGAGCAGCAACTGGTCCACCTCGAGGCCGCAGCGGCGCACGCACTTGACGATGTTCTCGGCCGCGCTCTGCGCGCCGGTGACGATGTGCACCTTGGCCTCCAGGCGCATGCCGCTCATGCCCACGGGCTCGCGCACGTCCTGGCCGTCGATGATGAATTCCTGCGGCTCGACCAGCAGCAGGCGCTGGTCGCTGGAGATGTTGATGGTCTTGGCGGCATCGACCACGTGCATCACGTCCGAGGGCGAGACCTCCTTGCTGCGCACCGCCACCATGCCGCTGGAGTTGAACCCGCGAATGTGGCTGCCGGTGATGCCGGTGTAGACGCGGCCGATCTTGCAGTCGGCCATCAGCTCGGCCTCCTTCAGGGCCTGCTGGATGCTGGCGACGGTGGCGTCGATGTTGACCACCACGCCGCGCTTGAGCCCATGGCTGGGCGCGCTGCCCAGGCCCGCCAGGCGCAGATCGCCGCCGGGCAGCACCTCGGCCACCACCACCATGATCTTGGCGGTGCCGATGTCCAGCCCGACGATCAAATCCTTGAACTCTTTTGCCATTGTTCTACCTGTCGTTGCCCGTTTGCCGCCGTCTCAACGTTTCGCGCGTGGGTCGGCCGCCTGCATCGTGGTGACGCCGCGCAGGCGCAGCGCGTACCCTCCCACGTGGCGCAGGTCGGCCGTCTCGATGTCCGCCACCGTGCGCTGGTGGCGCGCCGCCACCTCCCGGGCCGTGGTGGCGAACTGGGTCAGGCGCTCCGCCAGCACCGGCTCATCGCCCTGGCCCAGCTCGATGGCCGCGCCGCTGGCCAGGGTGGCGTGCCAGTGGCCGCGCGGCTCCAGCTCCAGGCTGTCGATCGTGGTGTCCAGCGGCGCCACCAGGGGCCCCAGCGCGCGGTACATGGCCAGCACCGCGGGCGCCTGGCCCTCGGGGCCCAGCAGCGTCGGCAGGTCCGAGTCGGCGCCGTCGAAGTCGGCCACCTCGAACACCTTGCCCTGCCCGTCGACCAGGTGCGTGTCGCCCTCGCCCCATTGCGCCACCGGCACGTATTCATGCAGTTGCACCGCCAGGTGGTTGGGGAACTCGCGCCGCACGGTGGCCTGGCGCACCCAGGGCACCTGCTGGAACGCCGCCTGGACGGCGCCCAGGTCGAGCGTGAAGAAGTTGCCCGACAGGCGCGGCTCCACGCTGGCGCGCAGGCTGGCGCGGCTGACGTGCTGGGTGTCGCCCGTCACCGCGATCTGGCCGATGGTGAACATGGGGCTGCGCAGCACCCACCACAGGCCCGCGGCCACGCCGGCCAGCAGCAGGCCGGACACCAGCACCGCGGTGGTGAAGTTCATCAGCCGCACGTCGAACGGCAGCGCCAGGGACGAGCTCATCGCTCCCCTCCCGCCGGGTAGTCCAGCCCGGCGTCGGCCAGCACCTGCAGGCACAGCTCGGGGTAGCCGATGCCCGCCGCCTTGGCCGCCATCGGCACCAGCGAATGGCCGGTCATGCCGGGCGAGGTGTTGAGCTCCAGCAGCCAGGGTTTGCGCGTGGCGGCGTCGATCATCACGTCCAGGCGGCCCCAGCCGCGGCAGCCCAGCACGCGGTAGGCCTTGAGCACCAGCGCCTGGATGGCCGCCTCCTCGCCGGGCGGCAAATCACAGGGCACGCGGTATTCGGTGACGTCGGTGAAGTACTTGTTTTGATAGTCGTAGTTGCCCTCGGGCGCCACGATGTGGATCACCGGCAGGGCCCGCGCGCCCTCGCCCGTGCCCAGGATGGAGCAGGTCACCTCGTCGCCGGCGATGAACTGCTCGCACAGGACGTCGGCGTCCAGCCGGGCGGCGGTGGCCACGGCCGCTGACATCTGCTCGGCGCGCGTCACCTTGGTCAGCCCGATCGAGGAGCCCTCGCGCGAGGGCTTGACGATCAGCGGCAGGCCCAGCTCGGCCACCACGGCCTGCAGGCGCGCGGCATCGTGCTGGCCGCGGTGCAGCAGCACGTGGCGCGGCGTGGGCAGGCCCTCGGCCAGCCACGCGCGCTTGGTCATGATCTTGTCGATGGCCAGGCTGGAGGCCAGCACGCCGGCGCCGGTGTAGGGGATGCCCAGCAGCTCCAGCGCGCCCTGCACCGTGCCATCCTCGCCGTAGCGGCCGTGCAGCGCGATGAAGCAGCGCGCGAAGCCATCGCGCTTGAGCTCATCCATCGAGCGTTCGGCTGGATCGAAGGCGTGGGCGTCGACGCCGCGTGCGCGCAAGGCCGCCAGAACACCCTGGCCGGACATCAGCGAAACCTCGCGTTCCGCCGAGCGTCCACCCATCAGCAC
>OFJB01000156.1_pt1 | contig 38671 bp, 33 predicted proteins | sample 1775081 | NCBI WGS metagenome assembly OFJB01 (sample SAMN08195771, study PRJEB24354) | sludge metagenome | isolation source: initial sludge from phenol fed wastewater aerobic bioreactor | place: India: Nagpur | collected 2016-06-05
ATCTCGAAGGTGTTGCTGGGCGACAGGACCAAGAACCCGATGCCGTACGCGACGGCTGCCGGGGACAGCACGACGGCGACGCGGAGGATCCGGTCGCTGGGCCGCCCGAGCGTCAGTGCCACGACTGCCAGGAGCGCCATGGCGGGAACGACGAACACGATGTCGTGGCGGAAGCTCCAGATGTCGCTGACGTAGTCGGCCGAGTTGAGCGCCTTGCTCCAGTAGATGTTGGTCTCCAGCCAGTCCATGCCCGGGAAGACCCGGCGGCCGGCGACCAGGAGCACCAGGAAGGACGCGGTGGCGCCGAGGACGCCGAGCAGGACGACCCGCATCAGGTAGAGCAGCCTCCCCGCGCGCCACTGCAGCGCGACCGTCAGCGACGCCACGGCCCACACCGCGCCTGCCAGCATCGTCGCGTAGGGGTTGGTCATCGCGAGCCAGCCCAGCGACAGGCCCGCGACGATCGGGGCGACGATCCGGGACGCGGAGCGGGACTCGTCCGTCGCGCCCGGCTTCGGCAGGCCGAAGAGGACGGCCGCGATCAGCACGAGCGTCGCCGCCATCGCCGTTCCGCTGACGTACGGGTTGCCCAGCATGCCGAGCACGACGGTGCTGAGCGAGACGGTCGCCGCCAGCAGGGACGCGACGAAGCGCGTCGTGAAGCGCCGGGCCATGACGAAGACGGCCGTGACGACTGTCGCGACCAGGAGCAGCCAGAAGACGTGGTAGCCGGCCCACGGCCCCAGGACGTCGGTGAGCGCGCGGACCGGCAGGATCGTGCCGAACCGGGTCCAGTAGTAGACGGGGTAGGCCGCCCGGTCGGTGACCTCGTGGCCGAAGAGCCCGAGGGTCGCGTAGAACTCCGAGTCGGGGGTGTCCAGCCCGGTCCAGCGCTGCGCGGTGGAGCCGAACGACACGAACGCCCAGACCCCCGCCACGGCCGCGGCGTCGAGGAGTCGGCTCGTCCGTCGCCCGGCTGGTACCTGCACGCAACGCACCCTACGGCGGCGGCTCGGTAGACTCCGGGCATCATGCGGGCGAAGGGGCGGTGCCGTTGATCTCCGCCCTCTACCGGCAGCGCAGCCTGATCTGGGCCTTCGCCGACCGTGACTTCGCGACCCGCTACCGCTCCAGCGTGCTGGGCTGGGCCTGGTCGCTCATCCAGCCGCTGGCGACGCTGGTCATCTTCGCCGCGGTGTTCAGCGTCGTCTTCAAGATCCAGCCGCCGCCGCTGGGCAACGGCAACGGCGGCTCGTACGCCGCGTTCCTGTTCACCGGCCTGGTGACCTGGAACCTCTTCAGCGGCCTCCTGACGCTGTCGATGACCCAGCTGAAGTCGAACGGCGAGCTGCTCAAGAAGGTGCAGTTCCCCGCCTGGGCGCCGATCCTCGGGGCATCGGTCGTCCAGCTGGTCCAGGTTGTGCTCGAGTTGGTCGTGCTGATCCTCATGCTGGGCTGGCTGCGCAACGTCGGGTGGACGTGGATCCTCGCCCTGCCGATCCTGCTCGGCGTCATCTTGTTCGCGCAGGGGATCGGCCTGATGCTGTCGATCCTCAACGCCCACTTCGGCGACGTGATGTACATCGTCGCGGTCGTGCTCGGCGCGCTGTACTTCCTGACGCCGGTCCTGTACCCGATGAGCCAGCTCGAGGGCCAGAACGAGCTCCTGGCCTGGGTCATCCGGCTCAACCCGATGAGCTGGTACGTGCAGGCCATGCACGACGTCATGTACTCCCTCGTCGCCCCGCCGATCTGGGAGATCGGGGCGCTGCTCGTCGGCGGCTTCGTGGTCTTCTGGGTCGGCCTGTCGGTGTTCGAGCGGGGCAGCGAGGACATCGGGGAGCTGCTGTAGTCATGGCCGAACTCGTCCCGTCCGCGGAGCCCGCCGTCGAACTCGTCGGCGTCGGAAAGCGGTTCCGCCGGCATACCGACCGACGCAACTCCCTCAAGGAGCGCATCGTGCGCGGCCGCGCCCGCAACCCCGAAGACTTCTGGGCGGTCCGCGACCTCTCGCTGACGATCCCCAAGGGCAGCGTCTACGGCCTGATCGGGCACAACGGCTCCGGCAAGTCGACGCTGCTGAAGATGGTCGGTGGCATCTACCGGCCGAGCACGGGCACCATCACCACCCAGGGCCGGGTCGCCGCGCTCATCGAGCTCGGCGCCGGCTTCCACCCGGACATGACCGGTCGCGAGAACATCGCCCTCAACGGCTCGATCCTCGGGCTGTCCCGCAAGGAGATCGCCGCCGTGGTCGACGAGATCGTCGACTTCAGCGGCCTCGGGGAGTTCATCGACGACCCGGTCAAGCACTACTCGAGCGGCATGTACGTCCGGCTCGGGTTCTCCGTCGCGGTCCACATGAAGCCCGACGTCCTCCTCGTCGACGAGGTGCTCGCCGTCGGCGACGAGGAGTTCCAGCGCAAGTGCTTCGACCATCTCTACGCGCTGCGTCGGTCCGGTCGCACGATCGTCGTCGTCAGCCACGGCCTGGGCCAGCTGGAAGGGCTGTGCGACGAGATCGCCTGGCTCGAGCACGGCGTGATGCAGCAGCACGGCCCCGCCGTCGACACGATCGCGGCGTACCTGCGGAAGGTCAACTCCGACGAGGCCGCGCGCAACCCGCTCGTCTCGGCCGTCCGGGAGGACGACGGGTCCGCACGGCCCGGTGACCAGACGGTGCAGGTCACGTCGGCACAGGTGACCGATCCGTCCGGCCAGGCCATCAGCCACGCGGAGACCGGCACGACCTTCGCGATCCGGCTCGGGCTGAAGGTCGACCAGCCGACGCTGGGACCCAACGTCCGGGTGGCCCTGCAGCACGACTCGGGCACCCTCGTCACGATGCTGAGCAACCACCGGCTCGGGGTCGACTTCGGCACGATCAGCGGTGGGCACGTCGTGTCGATGGCGCTGACGGACAACCCGCTGCTCCCCGGCCGCTACCGGGTCCACGTCGATGTCTTCGACTACACCGGCTCGCGCCTGCTCGACTCCTGGAACGACGCGGTGGAGTTCGCTGTCCGGAGCCCGCGGGGCGAGATCGGTCAGGGCGTCGTCCAGCTGCCCGCGCACATCACCATCGAACCGGCCGGCGACGGTGGCTGACCGGAGCCTGTACCGCCGGGCGCGCGGGCGCGCGGGCCGGGTGCGCCGGTGGGTCCGGCGCCGCCTGCACGAGCGCCGGGTCGGACGCCAGTACCGGGCGTGGCTGGCGGACGCCGCGCAGGTGACCGCGGGCTCGGTCAGCCACCTGACCACCGTCTCGATCCTGGTGCCCGTGTACGACCCACCGGTCAAGTTCCTGCGTGAGTGCCTGGAGTCCGTGCTCGCCCAGCGGGCGCGCAACTGGCAGCTCCTCGTCGTCGACGACGGCTCGACGAAGGCGGACGTCATCTCGTTCCTCGAGGTGTTCGCCCGCGAGCATGCCGACGACGAGCGCATCATGTTGGTGCGCAAGGAGAACGGCGGGATCTCCTCCGCGCTCAACGCGGCGCTGGAGCGGGCGACGGGCGAGTACGTCGGGATGCTCGATCACGACGACGTGCTCGACCCGCGGTGCATCGACGAGTTCACCCGGGCGATCGAGGAGGGCTCGTTCCCCGACGCGGTCTACTCCGACGAGGACAAGATCGACTTCCGCGGCCAGCACTTCGAGCTGTACTGCAAGCCGGACTTCTCGCCCGAGCTGCTGATGACGCAGATGTACCTGTGCCACTTCACGGTGTTCCGGCGCGCCGACATGGTCGCCGTGGGCGGCCTGCGCAGCGCGATGGACGGGGCCCAGGACTTCGACCTCGCCCTGCGGCTGCTTCCGCGCCTGGGCCGCGTGGTCCACCTGCCTCGCCCGCTCTACCACTGGCGGGCCTGGGCCGAGTCGACCGCGCTCACGATCGACGCCAAGCCGTGGGCCCAGGACGCGGCCGCGCGCGTCCAGGGCGACTACCTCGACCGGACGTTCGGCGGCGGATCCGTCGCTGCGAGCGCGGTTCCCGGGTTGAACGAGGTGCACCCGCGGGTCGGTGCCGATCCCCTCGTCTCGGTCATCATCCCGACGATCGGCACGCCGAACACGGCCGGCACCAGGAGGTTCGTCGACGACGCGGTCCGCTCTCTCGTCGAGCTCGAGACGCAGACCCGCCTCGAGTTCGTGATCGTGACGACCGGCGTCATCCCGGACGTCCGGGTCGACTTCCACGGGCGCCATCCGGTACGGCACGTCGTCTACGGCGCGGAGGAGTTCAACTTCGCCGAGGCGATCAACCTGGGCCGGTCCGCTGCCACCGGCGACTACCTGCTCATCCTCAACGACGACACGACCGTCGCCGAGCCGAACCCGGTCACGCGGCTCCTCGAGGTGGGCCAGGCCCCCGGTGTCGGTGCCGTCGGGTGCCGGCTGACGTACCCGGACGGCCGGCTGCAGCACGTCGGGATGGTCCTGCTGCCCAGCGGCCCGACCCACTGCTGGATCGGTCGGCCCGGCAAGGAGCCGGGGTACTTCGGCTCCACGCTGACACCGCGCAACTACCTGGCAGTCACGGCGGCCGCGATGCTCGTCCCGGCCGCGGTCTTCGACGAGGTCGGCGGGTTCGACCCGGTGTTCGCCCGGGACTTCAACGACGTCGACTTCTGCCTCCGGGTGCATCAGCAGGGTCGTCGCGTAGCGTGGACGCCCTACGCGCACTGGACCCACCACGAGGGAGCGTCGATGGCCCGCCACAAGCCGGACGCCGCGGAGGCGCGTGCGTTCCGCGACCGGTGGTCGACGGTCTATCCCGTGGACCCGTACTACTCGCCGGCGCTCGACCAGCGACTGCCCCACCTGTACGAGGCGGTCTAGTGAGCGAGGAGCTCCGCTCCCGGCGCGGGAGGCGGCTGACCGTCATCGGCGACCCGGCGCTGCTGACGATGGAGCGAATGGACGCGTTCTCCGCCCGGATCGACTCCGACCCGCGGATCGCGTCGCTTTCCCTCGTCTCCGGGCCCGCCCGTCCTCCCACGTGGCTGCGGGCGACGACGGCCAGCGGTCCCCTCGTGGCGATCGCCACGGACCTCGTCGACCTCGTCGGCCCGATGGCGTCCACGGATCCCGATGACGTCGGCGACTGGCTCCGACGGGCCTCCGAGCGCGGGCTGTGGCACGACTGGTGGGTGACCGACCACGCCGACGTCGCGCACGCCGAGGCCGTGCTGGGCCCGTCGGAGGTCGACCTGTTGGAGGCCGACGACCGCGGCAGCGCCCAGCACGCGGCGCTTCGCCGGCACCGCACCCGACCGGGACGTCTCACGGTCACGGTCGACGTCACGTGGCTCGGTCCGCACGAGACCGGCGCGCAGGTGCTCACCACCGCGGCCGTGGGAGCGCTGGCACACCAGCGCGGGATCGAGGCCATCCGACTCGTCGGCCTCGCCGAGCTGCCGGGCTACGCGGCCCACCTCGCCGACCGGCCGACCGTCGAGGTCGTCGCGCCGGACGTCGAGCCACCCCTGTCCGACGTCGTGTGGTACCCGAACCAGATCGACGCGCGCAGCAACATCGCGGCCGCCCGCCACCTCGGCGCGCGCGTCGTCACGACCTACCTCGATCTCATCGCCTACGACATCGAGCGCTATCACGGCTCGCGTGACGCCTGGCTCGTGTACCGCGCTCTCCAGCGCCGCATCGCCCTCAGCGTCGACGGCATCACGACGATCAGCGCCGACGTCGCGGATCGGCTGATGGCCGAGGTCCCCCGTCTCGACGCAGAACGGGTCCTCGCGCTCCCCTTGGGACTCGACCACGTCTCGCGGGAGGCTGCGCCCGACGAGCCGGGCTCCGACCTCGCCGAGGTCGTTCGCGGCCTCGGGGGTCGACGGTTCGTGCTCGTGCTCGGGAACGACTTCGTGCACAAGAACCGCGACTTCGCGATCAAGGTGTGGCAGGAGGCGCTACGGGCCGGACAGCCCTGCGACCTCGTGCTCGCCGGGCTGCACGTGCGCAGCAGCAGCTCCAAGGCGTCCGAGGACGACCTCTCGGCCCGGCACCTGGATCTGCGCGGCCGGCTGCACACCGTGGGCCACGTCGACTCCGCCAGCCGCGCCTGGCTCCTCGCGAACGCGACCGCCGTGCTCTACCCGTCGAGCGCGGAGGGTTTCGGCTTCGTGCCCTACGAGGCGGCCGTCCTCGGCACCCCGTCGACCTTCACGGACTTCGGGCCCCTGCACGAGGTCTCGGGCGTGCGCGGGCTGCCCGCCTCGTGGTCGGTCGACGCCTATGCGACGGACCTCGTCGCCTTGCTGTCCGACGAGCACGCCCGAGCGGACCGGCTCGACCAGCTCCTCGCGGCCGTCCGCCGGTCGACCTGGGACGGGTTCGCCGCGGGGCTGGCCGACTTCTTCACCCGGATCAGCTCTCTCCCCGAGGTCCCCACCAGTGCGGTGGGAGCCGACACGGCCGCCGCGGACGCGGCTGCGCTGTCCGCCGTGCTGTCGAGCCGGACCTGGCGGGCGACCGCGCCGCTGCGCCGGCTGGGCCGACGCGTACGTCGAGGCTGACCCGCCTCGAGCCGCTCGCCGCGGGTCTCGCCGCAGTGTCCAGGTGAACTTCGGGTGAACGCCGTAACACGGGCGTGCCACAATCGGCCGAACGGGCTGGGAGGTGGCTGTGGACCGGACGGCGAGGTTGCCGCGGGATCCTGCCTGCCGGCAGCTCGCCGACGCCCTGTGGGACGGCGTGCGGCACACGCCTCCGCTCCCGCCTGCCGGTGACGGCCTGCGCGGGTGGTACCTCGGCGGCCCGTACGCGACGGTGGTCGAGCGGCGCCGGCAGCGGGTGTGGCAGCACCGCCGGACGGAGCCCTGGCTGACGACGCAGTGGCTGCTGGAGCGTGCCCGGACCCCCCGCTCGTACCTGCGGTACGAAGGGCTGCCCGGGCAGCACTCCTACGAGGCGGCGTACCGGGCCGTCGGCGCGGGGGAGTTCGAGCGCCCGTTCCTGTTCGTCGCCGGGTTCAGCCGGTCAGGGACCACCTCGTTGCAGAACCTCGTCCTCGCCGCGTTCCCCCAGCACGTCCCCCCGGGCCGCTGGTCGGATCCCGATCACCCGCTTCGGCTGTGGTGGTACCCCAAGCACAACGCCTCGGTCACCCGCCGGGTGGCGGCCACGGAGGTCGCCCGCGTGATCTTGTGCATCCGGCCGTTCGTCGACAGTGCGGCCTCCCTCGCGCTCTACGAGGGGCGGACCGATCCGGCAGATGTCACGGCCGAGTGGGTCCGCGCGCAGGAGGACTCCTGGAGCTCTCTGGCGGACCTGGCCCGCACGCCGGGCGTGGTGGTGATCCCGTTCAGCTGGCTGGCGTCGACGTCACCCGTCGGGGTGGCCACGTACCTGTCCGAGCGGATCGGCATTCCTGCAGCGCCCGCGGTCGACGCGGGCACCACATGGGACGACGTCTACCGTGACCGCATCTCGCCCGAGGAGCTGGACAACCCGTACCTGGGCAACCTCCCGCACGGCGAGCGCGCGCGAATGAGCGGTGGCCTACGCGACCGGATCGTCGACCTCGTCGGCCCGGGAGCCGACCGGCTCGACGCCACGTACCGCTCCGCGATCGCCGCGGTCGACATGATCTCCGGGTGACGGCGGGACCGGACGTCCTCACCTGGCTTCGCGGCGGGTTGGGGAACCAGCTGTTCGCGTACGCCGCGACCTTGCGCGCGCTGCGCGAGACCGGAAGGTCGTCGTACGAGCTGCTGTTCGTCGAAGGCTGGTTCTCCCCGGACATCACGGACGTGCTGTCGGTCAGTGCCCGCCATCCCTCTCGGCGCGACCGTGCTCGATGGTCCGAGCTGGCGAGGCAGCCCGGTCCCCTCGCGCCCGTGCTCCACGCGACCGCGCGGGCACACGAGCGGCGCTCGCGGCGGTTCGTCGTGTCGCAGTTCTCGCCATTCGAGCCGCCGACCCCCCTTCCGGCCGGTCGCCCGGTGCTCCTCGAGACGTTCGCGCAGCACCCGGGCTGGTGGGCGGACGACTGGCGGACCGTCGCGTCCGAGCTGGCGGCGCGGGCACCCACCGGCTACGACGAGCTCGTCGCGCGCCGGCGGGCCGTGATCAACGTGCGCCAGCGTGCCGACTACGTCCGCGAGATGTGGCAGCTGCCCCCGGCCTACTACGACGCCGTCGTGGACCGCCTGCGCGGGGAGGGCATCGAGGAGGTCGTCCTCCAGGCCGACGAGCCGGCGTTCATCCCGTGGCTTCGACGGTTCGTGGAGTCCGCGGGGCTACGGGTCGTCGACCCCGTCCGGTTGACCGGGGAGCCGGCGCGAGACGACTTCTGGAACCTCGTGGCGGGCGCGACGCTGGTGCTCCCGAACTCGACGTTCTCATGGTGGGCCGGCGCGGTCGCCACTGCCCGCGACCCGGACGTCCGCGTCCTGTACCCCGACCCGTGGCTGCCCAACCGCTGGACGGCCGAGGAGCTGCCCGACATGGGCCTGCCGGGGTGGACGTCGGTGCCCTCGCACCTGTCCCCGATCGACGGGAGGCCGGTCTTCCGGCTGCGCCCGCCCGTGGGCGCTCGCGCGAGCGTCAGCCCGTCAGCCGGCGAGCTGCCCGCCACGCCTGGCCCGCCAGACCACGCGTCGTCGCCCCGTACACCGAACGCATGAGCCAGGCGTCCGCGCGCTCGTCGAGCCGCACCGGGACGGGGTCCGGCACGCGCGGCATCGGCTCCACGGCCCGCAGGTAGCCCGGTCGGCGCTGCGTGTGGGTGGCGTCGTCCCGGAACCCGGCGTTCTCGACGAGGTTCACGTTCGGCGTCACGGACCACGCCCCGGCGGTCATGGCCGCCCGGACGAGCTGCAGGTCCCAGGTGTCGATCGTGTGCCGGGCCATGAGGTCGAAGTTGGCCGACCAGAGCGCGAGCGACTGCCAGGTCCCGCCCATCGCCGGCCAGGCGCGTCGCAGGGGCAGCTGGCGACGCCAGCCCGCGATGTCGAACGAGTACTGCTGCCACGTCCGGCGCCAGGTCGCCCAGCCCCAGACGATCGGGATGCGCGAGAAGCGGTAGTCCCCGGGGCCGGTCACGGCGCTCGGCGGCACGAAGTTGGTGCCGTTCACCGCGAAGACCCGTGGGTCGTCGCGGTAGCGGTCGAGCATCGCGTCGGCGTAGCCGAAGAACGTCGGGTCGACGAGGATGTCGTCCTCGAGGATCACCCCGCTCTCCTCGTGCTCGAAGAACCAGGAGATCGCACCGGACACCCCGCGTCCGCAGCCGAGGTTGGACTCCCGGAAGAGCGTCTGCACGCGGCATCCCCAGTCCAGACCACGGACCAGCTCCTGGCAGGCGCGGACGCTCTCCGCCTCGCCGGGCCGATCCGGGCGGGGCCCGTCGACGGCGAGGTACACCCGCTCGGGGCGGCCCGCGCGCACGTGGTCGATGACGCGAGCGAGCAGGTCGGGACGGTTGAATCCGATCAGCAGGACGGGCGCACTCACGGGCTCGACGGCCCGCCGTCACGCCCCTCGAGGCGGCGCAGGCGCTCCTCGATCAAGGCGGACTCCTCGGCCAGCCGGCGGATCTTCGCGTCCTGCCGACTGAGCTCGTAGCTCAGCTGGACGCTCACGAGCACGAGCAGCACGATCGTGACGAAGAACAGCAGGTTGGCCGGGATCTCGACTCCGACGGCGGTCGCCACCCAGCGCGCGGCGCCGGGGACGATCGCGAGGACTGCGGCGACGACGGAGACGAACAGCCACAGGACGGCGTACTTCTCCTTCAGCACACCGCGACGCAGCAACCAGAGGATGAACGCGAAGACGACGACGGCCGCGACCGCGGCGAGCACGTTGGCGGTCATGCGAGGTCCGCCCGGGCTGGCCGCTTGCCGCGCTGGAGCAGGGTCACGACGAGGGCGAGGGTCGCGCGGCCGAGGTAGAGCGCCGACCACAGGGCGTTCTTGCTGGGCCGGCCGTGCTCGCGGAAGTACATCGTGACCGGCGCCTCGCGGACGACGAGCCCGTGACGGATCGCGATCGTGAGCGAGCCGACCGTGTCACCGAGGTACTCCGCGGGGTACTCCACGGCGAAAAGCGAGATGGCTCGCGGACCGGCCGAGCGGAAGCCGGACGTCGTGTCCTGGATCGGAGAGTGCGCCATGCGTGACAGGGCTGCCGACAGCAGCGTCATCGCCCAGCGGCGGGGACCGTGCACCACGTACGTGGAGCCGGGATGGAACCGGTTGCCCACGACGATGTCCGCTGCGTCGAGGCCGTCGATGAGGGCGTCGAGCTCCGCCGGCTCGTGCTGGCCGTCGGCGTCGACCTGCACCAGGGCCTGGTACTCGCCGCGGGCGGCGTACAGGAAGGCCGTCCGCATGGCACCGCCGACGCCCACGTTGAACGGGAGCACGGCCACGGTCGCTCCGGCGGCCCGGGCGTACTCGGCGGTCCGGTCGGTCGAGCCGTCGCTCACGACCAGGATGTCCGCCTCGGGGCGGTGCTCGCGGACCCTCTCGATCACCGAGGCGATGGAGCGCTCCTCGTTCCACGCCGGGATCGCCACCAGGGTGCGGCGCTCGGTCATGGGGCGACGCTATCCGACCGTCGGGCGGCACCGCGGTAGACCGCACGGTCGGCGGACCCCGACCGGGATCCACAGGATCGTGACGGCCGCCTGGCAGGCGACTGCCAGGTCATGAGCGCACAGTGGCATCCGTGGGTCGCGCGATGACGGCGATGCGCCGAAGCGACGTGTGGCCGGTCGCGTCGGTGTGGTTCGGCTCGCGCGTGATGGTCTTCGTCGCGGCGACCTATGCGACGTGGGTTCTGGCGGGGCCCGCGTCGATGTTCGTCGGCGACGGGACGCAGGAGACGCCGTCCCTCGGTCCGATCGCCGCGTGGCACCAGTGGGACCTGGACTGGTACGCGAGCATCGCCCAGTCCGGGTACGGGGCGCCGGGCTTCGAGAGCAACTACGCCTTCCTGCCCGGCTACCCGGCCCTGCTGTGGGTCTTCGGCAAGCTGAACATCCACCCGACGCTGGCCGGCCTCGCGGTCGCGGCGGTCGCCGGCTTCGTCGCCGCCTGGGCGCTGTCGCGACTGACCGCGAGGGAGGGCGGCCGGGGCGAGTACGCCGTCGTGGCGTGGGTCGTGGCACCGGCTGCGGTCTACCTGGCCGCGCCGTACCCGGAGGCGCTGTTCTGCGCGTTCGCGTTCAGCGCGTGGCTGCTGGCGCGCCAGCACCGCTGGATGTGGGCCGGCCTGCTCGCGGCGGCCGCGAGCGTGGTGCGAGTCAACGGACTGTTCCTGGCCGTCGCCCTGGTCGTGCTGTTCGTCGTCGACCGACCGCGACGCTGGCGGGACCTGCCCTGGCTCGCACTCCCCTTCGCGGCGATGGCGGGGGTGGTCGCGTGCTACCACGCGCGCTCCGGCAGCTGGACGACGTGGCTGGACGCGCAGTCGACCGGGTGGCACCGGCACCTCTCCACGCCGTGGGAGACGTGGGAGGCGACCTGGAACCTGGCGTTCCACGACGGTGTCACGGCCACGTTCGCCGTCCAGTACCGGCTGGAGATCCTCGCGGTCGTCGGGATGGCGGCGGTCGTCGTGATCTTGCTGGTGAAACGCTGGTGGGCGGTGGCGACCTACGTCGGCCTCACCCTCGTCGCCCTGGCGACGAGCAACGTGTACTACTCCGTGCCGCGCTCCTACCTGACCCTGTTCCCCGTCTGGGTGCTGATCGGCGTGTGGGCCACGCGCCGACGGTGGGTCCTGGCTGCCTGGGTCGTCGTGGCGCTCCCGCTGATGCTGGTGGGCGTCGTCGGCTTCGTGACGGGCCACTGGATCGCGTAGCCAAGCTGCTGCCGTCGATGGGCGACCTAGACTCGAACGACGACACAGGGGGGAGTCGGCAGGTGTCTTCGTCGTGGCGGTCCTGGGGTGTCGTCCTGACGACCGCGCTCGTGCTGGCTGTCGCGCTGGCCGCTGTCCTCGCGTGGTCGGGACTGACCCTCAGGGACGCGATCGCCGTGTCGATCGTCCTGGCGGCCAACATCGCGGCCGGCGGCGGGCTGCTGGCAGTGTTCCAGCGGCGGAGGGTGTCGGCGGCGGAGGTCGTCGGCGGCGGCGTGGCGGTCGCGCTGGTGTGGGCGATGGCGGTGGGCCTGGTGCTCCGGTCCGACGCCGTCACGTGGCTGTCCCTTCCCGTGCTGGCGGTCGTCGCGGCGGTCGTCTCCGCGGCGAGACCCGGTCTGCTCGCGGTCCCGCGGATCGATGCGCGGCCGGGAGTCCTGGCAGCGGGGGCGTGTGCGTCCCTGGTCGCCCTCGCCCTGAACCGCTACCAGTGGGAGCGCTATCGCCTGACCCAGCCGATCGACTACACCACGTTCCACCCGGACAGCCTCTTCCTGCAGGTCGTGGGAACGGCCAGTCACACGACGGGGTCCGGGACGGGCGGCATGTCGGACTGGCCGCTGCGGTACCACTGGTTGTCCTACGCCATGTCCGCCGGGCTGGAGTCGTTCACGGGCTCCGCGGCGTTCGCCGGGATGACCCGGGCGCTTCCGGTCGTCGCGATCGCCGGCCTCGCGTTCCTCGCCGCGGCCTGGGCCGCCCGCGCGCGGGCCCCCCTGTGGGTCGCCTGGCTGGCCGCTCTGCTCGTCGTGATCGGCCGGTTCGTCGGAGACCTGTCGATCGTTCCGGTCAATTGGGACTCGCTGTCGCAGACGGTGTCCGGGCCGATCCTGGTCCTGGCCTGCTTCCTCGCGGTGTACCTCCCGCGTCGGCGTCCCGTCCTGCTCGTCGTCGTCTTCACCGGCGTCGCCTTCGTGCTGACCGGCACCAAGCTGAGCGCGGGGGCCGTTCTCGTCGGCGCCGTGGTGGTCCTGGCCGTGGTGGCCTACCTCCGAGGCGATCCGGCCCGCCGTCCGACGGTCGCGGTCGTCGCGGCGTGCGTGGCGGGAGCCGTCGCGGCGTTCGTGCTGCTGGAGAGCGGGCAGGCCGACGGTGGCGGCCTGGGGCTGCGGGACGTGCGTGACCCCGCGGCGCTGTGGACCTCGCTCCAGCCCACCGTGGCCACGACCCTCGCACTGGTGCCGGGCTGGGCCGGACTGATCTTCCTCGCGGCGCGCCCGGTCCGGCAGTGGTCGCGTGCGACCGCTCTCGGTGCCGGGCTTGCGGTCGAGGGCCTCGCGCCGCTGTGGCTGATGGCCGAGTCACGGCCGAACAACACCTGGTTCCTGGTCTCCGCGACGACCGTCGTCTGGGTGATTTCCGCCGTCGGAGCGGGCCGGGCAGTGCGTCGGTCCCTGAGCGAGGCCCGTGCTCGCCGGCACGTGGTCGTCGCTGCGGCGGTCGTCGCCGTGGGCACGGCTGTCGTGTGGGCCGGCGCCATGCGCGTGAGCGGCGGGCTGGCCGTGACGGTTGTCGCGCAGGTCGTGTTCCTGGTGATCCTGGGGATCGCCGTCGCCGTGGCGGCCTGGCTCCTGCGGCGACGGGGGTACGCGGGCGCGACCGTGCCGCTGCTGGTCACCGCCGCGACGATGAGTGCCGTGACTGTCGTGCTGGCCAACCGGCTCGGCGTCGGGTCGATCGGCGTGCCGACATCCGTAGGCGAGACCGCGACCGCGTGGGACGGGGGCGAACCGCTGCCGCCGTTGTCGCCGGACGAGATCGACGCCCTGTCGCAGCAGCTCGCCCGGGTCAGCCACCCGGGCGATGTCGTCGCCTACGACGACCGACGGATCACGCCGGCGCTGTTCGCGGGCCGGCTGGTCCCCTACGCCGCGTACGGGCGACTGTCGACGAACCTGAGCGTCACGGGGAGTGCGAGGGAGTTCGACGCACGTCGTCTCGCGGTGGACGAGGCGCTCGCCGGTGACAGCCCCTCGGTGACGACCCTGTGCGATGACGGAGTCCGCTGGCTCGTCGGGCCGGTCGACGGGGAGGGGCCCGTCCTGGCCGGTGGCTCGACCGTCGCCGCGCAGGCCAGCGGCTTCCGCATCATCGGACTGGGCTGCGGCCGGTAGGTGCGTGACCAGACCTCAGGTCACGCACGCCCGGGCGACGTCGCGGGCGAAGTCAGCCCAGGGCGGCACCGCACCGGGGGCGATCTCGGCGGTGAGCCCCGCGACCGTGCCGGGCGCGCTGTACTCGACGAACATCCGCACCAGCTCGTCCTGCGTCATCGCGGGCACGCGGCGTGCGCCGTGTCCCGCCATCACGTCGCCCGCGGGCTGGATCCCGTCGTAGAGCACGGGCGTGCCCTGCCGGATGGACTCCAGGACCGGGATTCCGTAGCCCTCGACGCCGACCGACACGAACACGCTGGCACGGTTGATCAGGTCGCGGACCTCGTCGTCGGTCGCGCCGACGATCCACGTCACGGGCAGGTCGGAGTCGGCCGCGGCTCGGACGGCCGTGTTGATCGCGTCGTCCGACGCGGAAGGACCGCCGACGAAGACGAGGTCGGCGACCGCCCCGGCCCCGACGGCCGCGGTGAACCCCTGGAGGATCTCGACGGGTCGTTTGCGAGCCTCCATCGTGCCCAGCCGCAGGAACGTCGGACGCAGCGGAGGGCGGCCCGTGCGCACGTCGAGGTGGTCGCCACCTGGGTGGGCGACGGTGATGGGCAGTGCCGGATCGCGCCGGAGCCGGCCCAGGATGCTGTCTCGCGCGTAGGCGCTGATGCACACGACGGAGTCCGCCGTCGCGAGCAGCCGGAAGTACTCGCTCACGTCCCCCGCGGTCCCCGGACGGAACCGGTAGTTCGCGGGCTCGCTCATCGGCAACGTGTCGTACCCGATCATCGTGGTCGGCATGCACCGCGACATCAGGGCGAACCGCTCCAGGACGGCAGGCAGGTACGACACCTCGGGAAGCAGCCACGTGTCGTAGAGCGCGACGAGATCGCCGGCCTTCACCCGGGTCGCACCGCTCTCGGCGATCGACGCCGCGACCGCCGCGCGCAGGTCCGAGCCGGGTTCGCGAGGCGCGAACGGGATGGACAGGGCCTGGGCAGCCTGGCTCGGCGTGAGCAGCGCGAACTGGTCCTCGACGGGAACGACGAAGTCGGCGGAGGCGATGTCGGCCGGCCACTCGATCGCCAGGTACTGCAGGACCCGCTGGATCCCCGACCCGTACGGGTCGCGGAGGAACTGCTCGAGGTCGATACCGACGTAGGTCACGGTGTCATCACCTCGCGGCCTCGGACAGCAGCTCCAGCAGCGCCTGGGCGTAGCGGGCCGGGGACTTCTCCGCGAGGTACGCCTGACGCAGCTCCTCGCGCTCGGCATGAGGCAACGGGTTCGCCACGGCCCGCTCTACCGCCTCCGCGACGAGGACCGGGCTGACGTCGTCAGGGAGCCGGTCGACGTACGCGGGCGTGTCGACGTCCGCCGCGAGCCCGGAGGACGCCACGGCCGGCGTCCCGTACGCCGCGAGATCACTCAGCGGCCCGCTCACCCCGAGCACCGGGCTGATGCGCAGCTGCAGTCCCAGGTCGACGGCGAGCAGGTAGTCGCGGAACGCGACGTCGTCGAGGAACCCCGTCACCTCGAAGTGGGCGATCCCGGCCTCCTGGGCCCGTCGGGTCAGGGCGTCGACGTCGGCGGTCCCTCCGGATCCGGCCAGGTGGAGCGACACGCGATGCCCCCACTGCGTGAGCCACGCGGCGGTCTCGATGACCACGTCGGTCATCTTGGTGCGGGTGTCGACGTAGCCGAACGTCCCCAGGTGGATGGTCCCGGCCATCGGGCCGTCGTCGAAGCCCAGCCGATGGCGTGCCTGAGCGCGCATGGCCTCGGTGACCTCTCCGTGCGGCGCCCGCTGGTTGGCAAACGGGAGCAGCCGGGGACGCACGCCGGTCTCGGCCTCGATCCGCGGCGCCGCCGTCGGCGTGTGCATCACGAGCATGCGCGCGCGACGGGCGACCTCCCAGAAGCCGGCGTCCTCCAGCAGCCGCATGTCGTCGATCTGCTCGTCCAGCGGAGGCCACAGCGATCGACGCCCGGTGCCGCGCAGCATCAGCTGTTCGACGCCTCCCCGACCGCGCAGGGCGAGGTACAGCTCGACCAGCCGGGTGTCGTGCGAGACGACGACCGGGTCGACCGCGTCGATGCAGGCGAGGAACGGCAGGTGGAAGTGGCTGTTGCCGACGACCGAGACGAACACGTCGTCGTCGGTCCCGTGGTCGAGGACGTCCTCGATCCGCGCGGCGGTGATGCGGACGCCGTCCGGCGTCGTGCCGGCGACGTCCGCGTCGGCGGTCGCATAGACGGTCACGTCGGCGAGACGGGCGAGCTCGATCGTCGTGGTCGTCGAGAAGTCGGCGACCCCGGAACGCTGCGGGGCCCACGGCGTGCCGATACCCACCCGAAGCGTGCGACCGCTCACGTTGATCGCCGCTGACGGCAGATCGACGCTGGCGGCCTTGGCGGCACTGCCGACCATCGCACCCACGACGTCCTCCAGCACCTGATGCTTGTGCTGGAGGAGACGCTGCGCCTGCCGCTGCTGGGTGCTCGCCCGGCCCGCGTGCCGCCGGACGGCGGACGCGATGGACGTCGGGCTCGCCGGGTCGGCGAGGAAGGACCCCGTGCCGATGAGCTCGCGGTGCGCCGGGATGTCAGCAGCGACGACGGGCACCCCGGCTCGCAAGGCCTCGATCACCGGCAGCGACAGGCCCTCGTCGAAGGAGGCGACGACGACCAGGCTCGCTGACGCGAGCAGCGCCTGCATCTCGTCGTCGCTGATCCGGTCCAGCGTGCGCGCCTCGCCGGGGCGCATCGCGGCCGCGATGGACCAGTGGTGGACGCGGTCCCCCTGGCCGGCCATGCCGATGACGACCACGTCGCGACCGGGATCGCCCGCGGTGGCGGCGCCGATGCCCGCGAGTGCTCCGAAGGTGTTCTTGCGCGGCTCGTCGCCCGTCATCACGACGATCGGGCCGGTGCCGTGCGCCGCGGGCATCTCCTGGCCGGCCGGCAGTACGTCGCGAGGCCACGCGACGACGGCGGACACCGCCTCGGGACCCTCTCCCGGGCGACCGAGGAGCGTGAGCAGCTCGGTGCGTGCCAGTGCGGAGATGCACACGAACTCGCCGTACAGCCGGAGGGCGTCGAGCGCCGCCGCGTACTCGGCGCGCGCGGCGAAATGCCGCAGGTAGACGGTCGGGTAGTGCATCGGGATGAAGTCGAAGACGACGGCGACCTTCTTCGCCTCGCTGTGCAGCAGCGGGAGCAACGGCAGTGCGGTCGCGGTCATCGGCGACGGCTGGACGAGCGCTCCGTAGCGCGGCACCTCGCGCTCGTCGACGCGCCGCACCTGGCGGGCTGCTCCGGCGAGGTCGGCCGGGAGCGGCTCGAGTCCGGGGTCGACGAGCAGGACCAGGCGGTCGTCGCCGACGGACGCGCGGACACCGTCGAGCGCAGCCCGGGCGAACCGTCCGATGCCGCGGGTGCCGAACGCCGGGGTCTGCAGGCAGCGAGCGTCGAACAGCACGTCGGCGCCACCTGCCCATCGCGGACTGGCCGGTCGGTCGGCGATCCGCAGCCGTTCACGCAGTGCCGCGGCGGTGCGCCCCAGCTCGTCGCCGTGGTTGTCGGTCCGGCGGTCGAGGAGGTCGTCGGTGTCGTACGGCCCGGCATCGAGCCAGGCCCGCGCAGCGACCGCGTCGGCGCTGGTCAGCGGGTCGAGCTGGAATCCGGCGGTCGGTCCGTCCGGCAGCCCGTCGGGCGTGATCCAGCCGACCACGTCAGCCGGCGGCCGTCCGAGGTAGGCCGGATCCGTGAGCTGTCCCATCGCAGCAGTCACCAGGCGCCGGTGTCGCGAGCGGACCATCGACGCCCGGACCGGCACCGGCAGGTGGTCGACCGCACGGCGCGCCCGGAACACGACGCCCTTGGCGATCCGGGCGGCCTTGCGCGAGTAGCGGAAGGTGCGCGACCCCTCCACGGCGACGAGGGCCCCGCGCAGCTCGGCGATCTGGCGCTCGTACTCGGCCCGAGGAACCTCACCGGCGATGTCGTGCAGGATCAGCTCGCGCGTCCACGCCCGTCGGACGTCGGCCCGGTCGGCTCGGGTGCGGGTCGCGGCATGGTCGGCGACGACCCACCCGTGCTCCCCGGCGTCGATCGCGTTGAAGGGCACCGACAGGGCCGGTGCGAGGTCGGCATGCTCCACCGCGACGTACCAGCGGTTGACTCCGTCGAACGCGACGAAGCGGTAGCCGGCGGCGAGCAGCCCCGGCTCCCATGCGCCCTCGCTGGGCTCGCTCGTGCCCGGGAGCACTGCCTCCACGCACAGCGTCCACGGTCGATGTCGGGTCAGCGAGAGACCTTGCAGGACAACGGCTTCGGCACCCTCGACGTCGATGGTCATGAAGTGGACGTCGCCGAGGCCGACCTCGTCCAGGACGTCGTCCAGTGCCCGTGTGCGAACGGTGACGGTTTCCACGGCGAAGCCACGCGCGGCGGCGGCAGCGGCCTCGTCGGCGTCGAGCGTGCCGAGTCCCGTGCCTGGCACGCGGTGGAACACCAGCTCGCCGTCGCCGCCGGCGGCGGCGACCTCGATGACGAGATCGTCCGGCCGGTGGACCCGCAGCTCCTCGGCCAGCACCGGGTCCGCCTCGATCAGGACGCCGCGCCACCCCTCGTCGTGCAGGCTCGCCGTGATGGACAGGTGCCGATGCTCGTTCGCGCCCACGTCGACGTAGCGCAGCGTCGTCGGGTCCGCGTCACGGAAGGCGCGCCACACGCGCACGTCCTCGGCGTTCTGCGCGAACGAGACCCGGCGCCGGTCGGTCATGTCTCGTGCCAGAGCGCCTGGGGCTCCCGGACGATCCGGACGTCGTAGGCGACCATCTCCTCGGCGATCTGGGCGAACGTGCGGGTGTGCCGCCAGCCCAGCTCCTGGTACGCCTTCGTGCTGTCGCCGCGGAGCGCTACCGGGTCGGTGCTGCGGCGCAGGTCCTCACGGGTGACGACCACCTGCGTCCAGTCGTCGATTCCCACGGCCGAGAACGCGATCTGCAGGAACTCCTGGAGCCAGTGCGCCTCTCCGGTGGCGAGGATGTAGTCGTCCGGCGTCGTGGCGCTGGCCATCGCGCGCATGCCCCGGACGTAGTCGGGTGCCCACCCCCAGTCGCGGCAGACCTCGATGTTGCCGAGTTCGAGGGTCTCCTGCAGGCCCGCGGCGATGCGGGCGGCACCCTCGGTGATCCGGCGGGTGACGAAGCCGCTGCCCCGCAGCGGCGACTCGTGGTTGTAGAGGATCGCCGCCGACGCGTGGACCCCGGCCGCGCGAGCGCTCGCCACCAGGTCGAGGGTCTCGGCCTTGGCGCATGCGTACGGCGTCCGGGGAGCGCGCGGGGTGCTCTCGTTCTGCGGGGCCGTCGGGCTGTCCTCGAACACGGTGCCCGAGGCGGCCTGGACGAGCGCGCACGGGCGCGGCAGGGCGGCGATCGCGTCGAGGAGGGTGGCCACGGCCTCGACGTTCACGCGATGGGTCATCTCCGGGTGGTTGACGGACTCGACGATCGAGCTCACGCCGCCGAGGTTGTAGACCTCGTCCGGCCCGATGTGCGCGACGAGGTCAGCGAGCCCCTCCAGGTCGGCCAGGTCGCAGTCGACGACCTCGACCTGCGGGGCGTAGGCATGCAGCACCGCACCGGACGTCCCGGGCTTGATGACGCCGACGATGCGGTAGCCCTCGGCGGCGAGCAGCTGCGACAGCAGGATCCCGTCCTGCCCGGCCGCGCCGGTGATGAGTGCCGTCCTCATGGCGCCAGCAACCGCTAGAACTGTCCCTCGGGCGCGCCGTCCAACCGGGCGATGTCGGCGTCCACCATGATCCGGGCCAGCTCGGGCGGCAGCACGGCCGCCTGCCAGCCGAGCTCGTCGCGGGCCCTGGCGGCATCGCCGATCAGCACGTCGACCTCGGTCGGGCGCAGGAACTTGGGATCGAAACGGACGTAGTCGTGCCAGTCGAGGCCGACGTGCTCGAACGCGAACCCGAGGAAGTCGCGGATCGTGTACGCGGAGCCCGTCGCCAGCACGTAGTCGCTGGGGGCCTCGGCCTGCAGCATGCGCCACATGCCGTCGGTGTACTCCGGGGCGTAGCCCCAGTCACGGACGGAGTCCAGGTTGCCCATCCACAGCTCCGACTGGGTGCCCTTCACGATGTTCGCGACGGCCCGGGTGATCTTCCGGGTCACGAACGTCTCGCCGCGACGCGGCGACTCGTGGTTGAAGAGCTGGCCGTTCACCGCGAACATGTCGTACGCCTCGCGGTAGTTCCGCGTGATCCAGTACGAGTACACCTTGGCCGCGCCGTACGGGCTGCGCGGGTAGAACGGGGTCTGCTCGTTCTGCGGCGGCGGGCTCGCCCCGAACATCTCACTGGTCGACGCCTGGTAGAAGCGGATCGAGGTGTCGACGCTGCGGATCGCCTCGAGCAGGTTCAGCGTCGAGACCCCGGTGGCCTGGGCGGTGTACGCCGGCTCGTCGAACGACACGCGCACGTGCGACTGGGCGGCGAGGTTGTAGACCTCGTGCGGACGCAGGTCGTAGATCAACTGCGACATGCGGGAGGCGTCGGTGACGTCGCCGTAGTGAAGATGGAGGTTGCGGCCGGGGATGTGCTCGTCGTGGTGCAGGTGGTCGATCCGGCTCCGGTTGAAGGTCGAGGACCGGCGCACGAGGCCGTGCACCTCGTAGCCCCGCTCCAGCAGCTGCTGGGCCATGTAGGAGCCGTCCTGGCCTGTCACGCCGGTGATGAAGGCGCGCTTTGCCTCGGTCACGGTTCCTCCGTCGATCGGTCGGCGCCCGGGCCCGAGCGCGCTAGTACCTTACCGACCGACGGGCCGCGAACCGCCGGATGACCGGACCAGCCGTTCAGCCGGTCTTCCGGGTGCACAGGCGGAACCCCTCGTGCGCGACGCAGTCGTAGTCGGCCGCCAGCAGCTCCTCGCCCTGCTGGACGAACGCGTTCCAGTCGGGCGTCTGCATGTCGGCAGGCCGGGGGGCGAAGGTCGGGGACACGAGGACCACCGGTGCTGTCGCGACGCAGGCCAGGACGGGCTCGAGCGTGCTGGCGGGCTGGAAGAAGTACTGGTGGAACCGGGGGCAGGCAAGCCGCCATCCGCCGAGCCCGTGCGCGTGACCGTCGTCGTACTCCCCGCCCAGCCGGGCGTAGGTGCCGGTCGGCCCGAGATCGAGGATCGACTGGGCGTCCGGCGGGACCTGGAGCAGGACGCCGATGCTCCCCCGGTAGAACCGCGCCGAGTCGCGGTAGTCGGACACCGTCGCGGCCCCGCCCAGCGCCCAGCCGGCGATCGGAGCCAGCAGAAGGCAGGCCACGGCGGTGACCGGGCGCTGCAGCAGCCAGGCAGCGGGGACGGCCAGCAGTGCCGCTGCCTGCACGGCCGCCGGCTGGATCAGCTGGTTGTGCCAGGGTCCGAGCCCGGTGGCGGCGATCACCAGGACCGACATGACCGCGGTCGCCAGCATCGCGACCGCCAGTGTCGCGGCGTCCCGCGAGGCGGCGTCCGCCCGCCGTCGCGACCACCACACGATCGCGACCCCGACCACGGTGAGGAGCGCGAGCATGACGATCTCGTGGGCGCCGATGACGCGGGACAGATGGTCGATGACCGGGTTCTGACCGTTGTCGCGCAGGCGCTGCTGGGAGTACCCGACGTTGTCGAGCTGCGCCGCGACCCACCCACCGAGCTCGCCCCGCGCGGCGAGGAGGACGACGAACGCCACGGCCACCGGAGCCAGTCCGGCGGCCATCCGGCCCACCGAGCGGACCGAGCGCGTGCGCCACCACCACGGCGCCAGGGCGACGAGGGCCAGGGGGGCCATCATCGGCTTGGTGAACAGCAGCACGCCGAACGCGACGCCGACCCACACGTCGCGCCGATCGGCGGTCAGGGCTGCGACTACCAGGACCAGCGCGGTGCCCGGCAGGTACGTGTAGCCCGCGATGTACGCGGCGCCCGTCACCGCGACGAGTCCTGTCGCCGCCGCGAGGACGGCCGGCAGGGTCGCTCCCGAGGCCCGGCGGGCCAGCGCGTAGGTCGCCACCGCGACGACCGCCAGCCAGCCCACCTCGAGCACGTAGTCCATGAGCGGGCTGACCAGCCGCCCCGCCGCCATCAGGTAGTAGAAGACCGGGTCCTTGTTGTCCCAGACGTCCACGTAGAGGCGGTCGCCGGCCACCATCCGCTCGGCGGTCGACACGAAGACACCGCGATCGGGGGATCCCATGTTCGGCATCGCCCGAATGGCGGCCGCCGCGACCGACCCGATCGCCAGCACGGCGACCACGACCGTCGCGATGCCGGACGGTCGCTCCGTGGCGGCGCGTTGTCCGGCGCCATGATCGGTCATCGGACCATTGTGGCCAACCATTCGATCGCTCATGGACGGCGTGCCTGGATACCCTGGCCGCATGGCGAGCCCGATCGCTGCGGTCGTGCCGACCTACCGGCCCGACCCGGCCGACGTGCTGGCACTCGTCGACGTCCTGACCGGATCGGGCCTGCCCGTGGTCGTCGCCGATGACGCCAGCCCGTGCACGGCCGACCCGGTGCTGCGCGACGTGGCCGATCGCGGGGTCGTCGTCGTCCGGCACGCGCGTAACGCCGGCATCGCGCGCAGCCTCAACGCCGGCATCCGGGGGGCGCGTGAGTCCGGTGCCGAGTGGCTCCTGACCGTGGACCAGGACTCCGTGCTCGCGGACGGGTACGTGGCCGACCTCGCGGCGGCGATCGACCGGGCCACCGCCGTCCTGGGTGACCGGGTGGGTGCGGTGGCCGCGGGACGCGTCGACGACGACAGCGGCGCGTTCGGGTACCCCATCGATCTGGTGTCCGGTGTTCCGACGACGCCCGAGGTCATCCAGACCGGGACGGCATGGCGGCTCGACGCGCTCGAGGCGATCGGGGGCTTCGACGAGAGCTTCGGGATCGACGCCGTCGACGCGGCGGCCTGCGTGCGGATCCGCGCGTCCGGTCGCCTGGTCGTGGTGGCTCCGGGGCTGTCGATCCGCCACCGGGTCGGCCATGCGCGGACGGTTCGGCTGCTGGGGAGGACCGTGCTGGCCACGGGCCACGCGCCGCAGCGGCGGATGACCATGGTGCGCAACCGGCTTCGCCTGGCCCCGGAGGAGTTCGCGCAGTCGCCCCGGCACGCACTGCGGACGCTCCGTCGACTGGCGGTCAACGTCCTGCTCGCGGTGACCGTCGAGGACGACCGGTGGGCGAAGGCCAAGTCGAGTGCGAAGGGGCTCCTGCCGCCGCGGGGCCGGTAGCGTTACCGGGCGTGAAGGGGATCATCCTCGCCGGCGGGACCGGCTCGCGGCTGTGGCCGATCACCATCGGCGTGAGCAAGCAGCTGCTCCCCGTCTACGACAAGCCGATGATCCACTATCCGCTCGCGACCTTGATGGCGGCCGGGCTGCGCGACGTGCTCGTCATCACGACGCCGGACGACTCTGCGGCGTTCTCGCGGCTGCTCGGCGACGGGTCCGCGTGGGGGATGCGGCTGGAGTACGCGGTGCAGCCTCGGCCCGAGGGCCTCGCGCAGGCGTTCCTCATCGCCGAGGACTTCCTGGCCGGCGACGGGGCGGCCCTCATCCTCGGCGACAACCTCTTCTACGGGCCGAGCCTTGGCCGGCGGCTGTCGACCCTGACGGGCGTCACCGGTGCGCACGTCTTCGCGTACGAGGTCGCGAACCCTCGTGAGTACGGCGTGGTCGAGTTCGACGCGGACGGCCGCGTGCTCTCGATCGAGGAGAAGCCGCAGGACCCGCGCAGTTCCTACGCCGTGCCGGGGCTGTACTTCTACGACGGGTCGGTCGTCGAGGTTGCCAAGGCGGTGCGGCCCAGCGCCCGTGGCGAGCTGGAGATCACGGCCGTCAACGACCACTACCTGCGGTCCGGAGCGCTGACCGTCACCGTCCTCGAGCGGGGAACCGCCTGGCTGGACACCGGGACGTTCCGGTCGTTGCAGGACGCCGGGGAGTTCGTCCGCGTCATCGAGGACCGGACGGGCACGAAGGTCGGCTGCGTGGAGGAGGTCGCCTGGCGCAACGGGTGGATCTCGTCGGACGACCTCGCCGCCCTCGCCGAGCCGCTCACCAAGAGCGGTTATGGGGCCTACCTCCAGCGACTGGCCGCGCGCTGAGAGCCGGGTCGGCCCCCCGGCCTCGCTAGGGTGGCCGATCGTGAGCGGACTCAAGCGCGTGCTGGTCACCGGCGGAGCCGGATTCATCGGGTCGCACGTGTGCGAGCGGCTGCTGAACGAGGGCCACGAGGTCCTCGCGGTGGACAACTTCTACTCGTCCACGCGCGACAACGTCCAGGCGTTCCGGGACAACCCGCGCTTCGAGCTGCTCCGGCACGATGTGACGTTCCCGCTCTACGTCGAGGTCGACGAGATCTACCACCTGGCCTGCCCGGCGTCTCCCGTCCACTACCAGCGGGACCCGGTGCAGACGACCAAGACCGCCGTACACGGCTCGATCAACATGCTCGGCCTGGCCAAGCGGACCGGGGCCCGCATCCTGCTCACGTCGACGTCCGAGGTCTACGGCGACCCGGCCGTCCACCCGCAGCGCGAGGACTACTGGGGCAACGTCAACCCGATCGGACCGCGGGCCTGCTACGACGAGGGCAAGCGTGCCGCCGAGACCCTGTTCTTCGACTACCGCCGCCAGCATGACCTGGACATCAAGGTCGTGCGCCTGTTCAACACCTACGGCCCGCGCATGCACCCGCAGGACGGCCGGGTCGTCTCGAACTTCATCATGTGCGCGCTGCGCGGGGAGCCGCTGACGATCTACGGCGACGGCGACCAGACCCGGTCGTTCTGCTACGTCGACGACCTCGTCGAGGGGCTGGTGCGCATGATGGCGACCCCGCACGAGGTGACCGGGCCGATCAACCTCGGCAATCCGGGCGAGTTCACGATGACCGAGCTCGCGACCGAGGTCATCAGCGTGGTCGGCTCGGATCCCGGGCGCGTGAACCTGCCGCTCCCGCAGGACGATCCCGTCCGGCGGCAGCCGGACATCACGCGGGCCAAGGAGACCCTGGGCTGGGAGCCGACGATCGCGCTACGGCAGGGTCTCGAGCGCACCGTCGAGTACTTCCGGGGCCTCGCTCACTAGGAGGCCCGCGCGGTCACGGCGACGCCGGCGGTCGCAGACCGGTCAGGACGGGCAGGCCGCGACGCTGAAGACCGACGTCGATCCGCCCCCAGAAGTCCGAGCGGGACAGCTCGTGCGCGCGCTCCCGTGCAGCGGCCTGGTCGGCCCGGAGCCGGTCGCGGTCGGCCAGGCGCGCCGTGATGACGTCGGACAGGTCCGCGATCGACCCGAAGAACTGGTACTCGTTCGGGGCGTAGAAGTGCCGGGTCCGGTCGCCGTCGTCGGTCAGCGGGATGCAGCCGACCAGCGCCGCCTCGTGCACGCGGATCTTGTACTGCTCGTGCGGCCCGCCGTTCGCCAGGGAGAAGTTGATCGTGAGCTCGCTTCGCGCCAGGCCGGCCATGTAGTCCAGGTAGGTCGGCTGGTTCGTCCGGCTGGCCTCGTAGGTCGCCGGGTCGTCCGCGCGGTGCGGGTTCACCGCGACGGTCAGCCCCGACGCCCGGAGCCGGTCGAGCATCTCGACGCGGTAGTCGTACAGCGCACCGATGAACGACACGTCGTACTGCTTGGGCTGGCCGGCGACGTAGGCGTCGATCGCGGCGATCGACTCCTGGCTCAGTGGCATCGTCATGGGGCCGACCTCGTACTGGCCCGCCCGGACGAACCCGGTCATCGGCTCGCACAGCTCGGCGATGAGCAGCTGCCGGGTCTGGCGACCGAGCCGGTGTGCCCGGATCCGCAGCCATTCGTAGGCGGAGTCGTACATCAGCCCGATGGACGCGCCCGACCAGTGCCGGGACAGCACCGGAAGGACCACGTCCCAGTTCCACTGCCCGTGCTGGTTCGGGTCGACCTCGATCTGCGCGATGAGGTGCGTGGCCCCGACGTCGGCGACGGTGCGGATCAGGCGCTCCTGCCAGGCGGCCGTCGGCTCGTCGCGGCCGACGGCGAACAGCGTGACGCGGTCCGCGCCGAGCGCCTCGACCGCCGACTGGTTCACCTCGTAGAAGTGGTTGCCGCCCGCGACCTTCCAGTTGGGCACGTCCGGCCCGTCATGCACGACCACGACGAGGTGGACGTCACCGGCCGGGCGGGTCCGCCCCAGCGGAAGCGTCCGGGCGACGGCGTCGAGCCGTGCCATCGGCGCCCGGACCGCGAGTCGTCGTCGCAGCAGCCACACGTCACGGTCGACGTGGGGGTACACCCGGCCGACGCCCTGGCCGACCCGTCCGAGGAGCGAGGTCACGTCAGATCTCCTGCCGGCCGCGCACGTGCGTGCCGAACCAGTGCTTGGAGAGCTGGTACGTGTCGTACGCCGTCGCGCGCAGGCTCAGGTGCCGGTCCGGCAGGAGGGCGTCGCGCTCGCCGCCGAGCATCGCGTCGATGGCGGCGCGCGAGCGCATCCGCCGCATCGTGGTCGGGCTGACGCCGCCGGGCCCGACGCCGCCGGCCATGGCTACGAGCGATGCGAGCGCGGCGCCGTAGCAGGAGCTCAGCACGGACCGCGGGGTGCGCATCGTGATGGAGTCGTCGCCGGCGGTGAACCGGGCGAGGACGTCTGGCAGGTGGGCGCCGATCCCGCCGGTGAAGACCCCCCAGTAGGCCATGAGCAGGTCCGGCCCGATGGCCTTGGCCACGCACGGTGCCGGCAGCGCGGCGGCCAGCGCGGCCCGGGCGTCGTCCGTGCGGACCAGGGCAGCACCCGGTGAGGACGGGAGCCCGGCCGGGAAGTGGAGCAACTCGCTGGCGACCACGTCGGGCGTCAGCGTCGTGGGCCGGTCCAGGTAGCGCTCGGCGCTGCGTCCGTCCGGGTAGTCGACGGCCACGCGGCAGGTGACCACGCAGGCGTGGTTGCGCTCGGCCGACGCGAGCATCGGGGTGATCGAGCGCGGCATGAGCACGTCGTCGGACCAGATGATCTTCAGCCACGGCGCGTCGGCCAGCGCGATGCCGCGACGCCAGTTCTCGATCGGGCCGACGTTGGTCTCCCAGCGCCGGAACACCAGGTTCGCGAACCGGTCGCGGCGGGCCTCCACGACGGCCGCGGTGTCGTCGGAGCTCGCGTTGTCGACCACCACGACCTGCAGGTCGGTCCGGGCGAGGTCGGGCTCGTCGATCGAGTCCAGCGCGCGGGCCACGCCGGCGGCCCGCATGTAGGTGGGGATGACGACGCTGACCAGGGGCGCGCTCGTCACCGGCCCACCCTATCGACCGCCTCCCGGCCGGATCCGGGCCACAAGACCTGCCAGCGGCCGCCCGGGCGCCCACAGCGCGCGGTAGGCCGACGTGGCGAGCCACCGCGTCGCCGTCCGCCCGTTCTCGGCCACCGCTGCCGCACCGCGGGGAGCGAACACCTCCCGTCGTGCGCGGTGGAACTCCCGCAGCCCGAGCTGCCAGTCCTGCGTCGACAAGCCCCCCACCGTGAACGCGGCGAGGGTCAGGTCCAGCTGCAGGGGCGGGCCGTCGGCGGCGAGGCGCAGGATCGAGCGGTAGTCGGCAGCGACGCGGTAGGTCAGGTCGAACCCGCCCTGGGCGCGCAGGGCCTCGGTGCGGACGACGACCCCCTGGTGCGCGGGGAACCGCCCGCGGGCGAACAGGGCGGCTCGCTCGGTCGCGTAGTCCCAGTCCGGCTGCGGGTGCACGGTGCCGTCCTCGGCGAGGAACTCGACGCGTCCGAAGGCCCACGCGAAGGTCTGCCCCGCGAGCCGGCCGGCGACGGCGGCGATGACGTCGTCGTCGGCGAGGAGGTCGCCGGCGTTCAGGTAGTAGGTGTAGTCGCCATCGACGCGGGCGAGGCCGTCGTTCATGGCGGCGTAGACGCCGCGCGGGGCCGACCAGGAGTAGTCGACGGACCGCAGGCCGGACTGTTCGAGGACCGCCGGCACCTGACGTCGATCGTCCGAGCCGTCCACGACGACGATCTGGTCGGGCAGGACCGACTGGCGGGCCACGGAGGCCAGGGTGCGCCGCAGCCCCTCGGGGTCGTTGCGGACGACCGTGACGATCGTCAGCAGTCCCATGGGCCGTCTCCGTGGTCGGTGCGCCGTCGGTCGCGCGGTGCGGTGCGAGACTATCGGCGCGATCGTGGCGAGGAGGGTGTGCGTGGGCGCGGTGCACGTCGGGCTGGTGACACACCCGCGCTCCCGGTTCGACGCCGACGGGACGGCGACCCGGCAGGCCCAGGACCTCGCTGACGCGCTGGGGCGCCGAGGTGCGGGCGCGGGTCTGCTGATCAGCGACCGGGACGACTACGACGCGCAGGCGCTGCCGCTGGGCCGTGCCGAGCTCCGGCGGTCGGCCCGCTACCAGGCCGACCTGGAGTACCGCTGGCGGCGCTACCTCGCCTCCGCTGGGGGGCGGCCGGCCCGGGCGGGCGGTCTCGACCGGGTGCTCGGCCTGGCGATGGCCGGGAAGCGGCAGGTCCGGACCGAGGCACTGTGGCCGTGGTCGGACGGTGCTGCCGGGAGGACCGCGGCGACGAGGCTGCTGAACATCGACCTCTCGCACCTGCGGGCTCTGGATGCCGGGGTCGCCTCGGGGGCGGACTGGGTCCTGGTCCTGGAGGACGACGCCCGGGTGGACGACGTCGAGGTGGCCGTCGACGACGTGCTGGCGGCGGTCGCCGCCGTGGAGGGCACGCCGGTCGCGTTCGTGTCGGTGTCGGAGTCGATCCCGCTGGCCGAGCTCGGTGTCGACGGGATCGTCGGCGGGCGGCTGTCCGCGTCCACGCCGTCCTGGCTCGTCGCGACGACCACTCCGGTCACCAACACCGTGTGCGCGAACCTGTACCGCTCGTCCTTCGCAGCCGACCTTGCCGCTGGCATCCGAGCACGCGGGCTGCTTCCGGTCGCACCGATCGACTGGCGTCTCAACGAGCAGGTGATGGCGATGGTCGCCGACGGACGACTCGGACCGTCGTCGTGCGCGTGGGCGCTGCCCGGCCTGTTCCTCCAGGCCTCGATGCACCCCGCCTAACCCGTTGAACGGCGACTTGTGGCTGCCGATTGTCCGGTTTGTCCAGCCACGACCCGCCGCTCAACGAGGGGGCGGGAGGGGGGCCGGGATCTCGCGGACGACACCTGCCTGCTCCAGCAGCGTGGCGGTCGCCGCCACCTGGGGGACCGGCTGGCCGACGATGCGCGCGATGTCGATGGCGTCGTTGGTACCGTCCGCGTAGGCGAGGACGTTCATCATGTTCCGGACGCTGGATTGGCCCCCGCTGCTGCGCGTGCTCGTCGTCGGGTAGAGGCCCCGCCGGCCGAGCTGAGGCTCGCCGGGCTGCACCGCCTGCCAGGTGCGGTTCGACTCGACGAGACGGATGGCATGGGCCATCAGGTCCAGTCCCCCCTGCAGTCCGGTGGGCGTCACGAACGTCAGGTCGTCCAGCGACGTGTGGTACTCCGCGTAGCACCCGTACTTGGACCGCATGAGCGACGCGACGGGCAGGTCGACACCCGGCGAGCAGTACTGCCGCTCGTCGCTGCCGCGGTCGAGGAAGGTGTACCGGTCGCACGCGAGGCCGAGCTCGTCGATCGCCTGCAGGCTCACGCGGTCGGCCAACGTCAGGCCGTACCGCGAGGGCACGTACGAGTAGGTGCGCTCGTCCCCGATGCAGGTCAGCACCCAGCCTGCGCGCACGTGCGCACGCAGGTGGTCCAGATGCCGGCTGAGGTACGCGAGGGGGCCGATGGTCTCGGGCAGGAAGACGAGTCGGTAGGTGTAGCGCCGTGACGGGAGGGCCTGCAGCCACCGGCCGAGTGCTGCGGCGACGACCGGACCGGACAGCTCGTTGTTCGCCATCGAGGGATGGCACACGTACGTCGACAGGAGCACCTCGTCGTCGCTGTCCCCGGGGATCACGAGGTCGGCGTAGGTCAACCGGCCCGGACCGAGGTCGGTGTCGATCACGATGCGGAACGGGCCGTCGCCGAGGGCGTCGCGCTGCCGCTGGGTGAGGCAGAACCCCCAGGTCCGCCGGTAGTACGAGGTGACGTACGGGATCGCGTCCGGCAGCTCGGGGATCGAGTGCAGGTGGGGCTCGAGCTCGGCGCGCGTGAGGGTCGCGTCGACCGGCTCGGAGTAGCCCACGAGGTGGAGGTTGTTGACGGCGTAGTCCGCGATCCGGGTGCCGTCTGCATCGGCGAGGTACGCCGACCGCACGTTCCACTCGTCCGGCACGGACCAGTCGAACGCGGGCGTTCCGGTCGGCACCTCGTGGGTCGTCAGCCCGGGCAGCAGGTCCGCCAGGTAGGCGAGGGTCGCACGGACCCCGTCACCGGTCAGGCTGCGCCCGATGGGGAAGAGGTCTGTCGCCCATCGGTGCAGGTCCGCGCCGGTGTCGTCGGGGCCGTCGGCGAGCGAGGGCATGGACTACGGCTTGCGCGCCTGCACGACGAACGCCGAGCACAGGAACAGGCCCCGCCACCCGGAGGTCTCGTGCTCCAGGGCGAGGGCGGCGTCCCGGAAGGCGGCCGGGTCCTTCTCGGCCAGGAACGGCATCGCGGGGTGGTAGTGGTACCAGAGCAGCTCGACGTCCTCGAATCCCAGGTCGTCGAACATCTCGAGGACCTCGAACGGGTTGTGGAACTTCGACAGGATGGCGTCGTAGCCCACGGCCCCCTCGACCGCGTAGTGCTCCGAGCGGACCGGGGGCTTGTCCATCTCCAGCTTCGTGCGCAGGTAGTCGCCGACGTGGGTGCGGACCGTGTCGTCGACCCCGGCCAGCAGGTCGTCCATGACGAACTCGTAGGTGTAGCGGTTGAAGGAGAACAGCGAGAAGAGCTTGTTGCGGAACTCGATGAACGCGAGCCCGCCCGGACGCAGCAGCGTCGCCATGTTCTTGAGCACCTGGGTGTCGTTGCGCACGTGCGGCATGACGCCCATCGCCATGAGCGCGTCGTGCTGGCCGTCGCGCAGCAGCTCGACGTAGGTCGTCGGGTCCTCGATGTCGCCCCAGATGATCCGGTCGGGATCCTGGCCGATCTCCGTCATGCGCTCGCGGCTCTTGGCGACCATCGCCTCGCTGATGTCGAAGCCCGACACCTGCATGCCGGCACGGGCGAGCGTCGCGAGCGGGGTTCCCTCACCCACCCCGACCTCGACGACGCGCTCGACGTCGTTCTCGATGAAGGAGTTCAGGAGCAGCTGCAGCCGGAAGTAGTTGGCCGGGTAGCCGCGGGAGAGGTCGCGCAACGCGGCCCGCTCGTACTGCAGGTGGTTCGTCGCGGCGGTGGCGTCGTAGTAGTCGGCGACAGACATGGGGCTCCTTCGTCGGCGTCGGCGCCGAGCCTAGTGGCGCGCCATCGGGGGGTCCTCGTTACGCTCTGTCCACCTCGGTCGAGAGGCGCTGCGACGGGACCTTCCCGCCACGCTCGACCGTCGCGACATCGAAGGGCGCCTCCGAGACGGAGGCCCGGATGACCACGTTCCCCCAGACGCCCTCGACAACGGACAGCCTTGCCCGGTTCGTCGCCGGCCTGCCCAAGGCCGAGCTCCACGTGCACCACGTCGGCTCCGCGAGTCCGGAGACGGTCGCTCGGCTGGCCGAGCGGCATGCCGGAGACACGCGGGTGCCGGCCGACCCCGCGCTGCTCGCGGACTACTTCACGTTCACCGACTTCGCGCACTTCATCGAGGTGTACCTGTCCGTCGTCGACCTCGTCCGCGACGAGGACGACGTGGCCTCGCTCACGTACGACATCGGCGTCGGGCTCGCCGCCCAGCAGGTGCGGTACGCCGAGCTCACGATGACGCCCTACACGTCGATCGTGCGGGGTATCGCGCCGGAGGCGTACTGCGAGGCCATCGAGGACGCCCGGGTGCGCGTCGCCCGGGACACCGGCCTCGAGCTGCGCTGGTGCTTCGACATCCCGGGCGAGTCCGGGCTGCCGGCCGCGGAGGTCACGCTCGAGGTCGCGCTGGGCCTGCGCCCCGACGGGCTGGTCACGTTCGGCCTGGGCGGCCCGGAGATCGGCGTCCCGCGCCCTCAGTTCGCCCCCTACTTCGCGGCGGCCCGGGCGGAAGGCCTGCACAGTGCTCCGCACTCCGGGGAGACCACCGGCCCGCAGTCGGTGTGGGACGCGATCGACCTCCTCGGCGCCGAGCGCGTCGGGCACGGCATCTCGGCGGCACAGGACCCCCTCTTGATGGAGGTGCTGCGCGAGCGCTCGATCGCGTTGGAGGTCTGCCCGACCTCCAACGTGTGCACCGGCGCCGTGCCGTCGCTGGCGGAGCACCCGCTGCCGGCCCTCGTGGCCGCCGGTGTGCCCGTGACCGTCAACTCCGACGACCCGCCGATGTTCTCCACCACGCTGACCGACGAGTACTGCGTCGCGGCAGGCATGCTGGGTCTCGACACGGCCGGGGTCGCGGACCTCGCGCGGGCGGCGGTGCGGTACTCGTTCGCCGACGCCACGGCGAAGGCGCGCCTGCTCGGAGAGATCGACGCCTACGAGGCGGCCTGGCGCGTCGCCGGCTGATCACCGTCCCACCAGCGCAGCACCCGCAGGGCGCGCAGCGTCACCCACCGGTTGGGCCAGCCCTCGTCGCCCAGGTCGAGGTACGACGGTCCCTGGTGGGCGTTCTCCAGACGCCAGCGTCCGTCCGGTCCGGCCTTGCCGCGCACGAGCTCGACGGACTCCGCCAGGCGCGCGTCCCGCCTGTCGGCGAGCCGGAAGTGGTCCAGTCCGCGCAGCACGTCGTGGTACCACCGCACCGGGTACGACAGCATCGTCATGCGGGGGTCCGGCACGGAGCGATCGGTGCGTCGCCGGAACAGGCCGCGCTCGAGCAGGTACTCCTCCCCGGCCCGCTGGGCGTCCGCCACGGCGGCGTCCTCGCCCCGGGCACGCCGCCACGCCAGCAGGCCCTCGAGCGCGCAGATCGTCGAGTGGAACGAGGAGACCCGAGCGCCGTACTGCGCGTAGCAGTTCCATCCGCCGTCGGGCAGCTGGTCCGCCAGCAGCGTCGCGACGATCGGGTCGCCCCCCTGGCCGAAGTACACCGCGGAGATCAGCGCGACGCCGTTCATGCAGGCCTCGATCTCGCCGGAGAAGTACGGCTCGTCGTCGTGCTCCCAGCGGACGTTCCGGCCGACGCGCTGCACGGCCCGGCGGACGGCCGGATGGTCCGGGTCCACGCCGAGGTCGACGAGCTGCTGCAGGCAGAAGTGCGTCGCGGTCCACGCGTCGAAGAACGGCTCGTCCTCCCGGGCCCAGCCGGGCCGGTACGTCCCGCCGGCCCAGCGTCCGTCCTCCGCCTGCCGGGCCAGGAGTTGGGCGCCCCACCCTTCCTCAGCCACGCGCGCCCGCGTGGCCGCGACCTCCTCCGCCGAGGCGTCCAGCAAGTCGCGCAGCACCTGCCAGCGCAGGGCGGGGTCGGAGTCCAGGAGCCAGGCGACGACGTCCATGGGCTGACGCTAGTCGCGCCGCCACAGGTCCGCCGGGCTGTCGCCTCCGCGGAACCCGGCCGCTCGCGCTACGGCCGCGGCCTCGGCGAACCCGGCGGCCAGGGCGTCGGGCCGGTGGGCGTCGCTGGCGAACGTGATCGCGTCGCCGCCCTCCTCGCGCCACCAGGCGAGGACGACAGGATGCAGCGGGACCCGCGTGTTGACCTCCAGCACCTTGCCGTTGCGGACGAGTGCACGCAGCGCGTCGCGGTGCTCGTCCTCGAAGTCCGTCGGGTCGTACGGCGGGAGCGTGTCGGGCCAGTGCCGGATCGGGTAGTCGATGTGGGCCAGCACGCTGAACCCGTCGAATCCGGCTGCGAGAGAAGCGACCTCGCGCAGGTAGTCGCGGACGACGGATCGCGGGTCCTCGAGCGCCATGGCGACAGCGACGTCGGACCAGCCGATTCCGGGAACATGAGTGCTGTGGACCGACGCCAGCCGGCGCTCGAAGGTCGCGGAGGCGAGCAGCGCGGACGCCTCTCCGGCGTGCTGGTGCGGCTCGCTGAGCTCCACTCCCGTGCGGATCCGCAGGCCCGGGAACCGTTCGCGGCACTCGGCGACGGACTGCAGGTAGCCGTCGACGTCCAGCGGTGGCGGTGCGATCACGTTGCCGTGCCGGTAGGCCGCCCAGTGCTCGGGCAGGCTGGCCTCGGCGGGCACCGACACCTCGGCGAAGTCGGCGTGCTCGGTGAACGACACCGCGGGCAGCCCGAGCTCGAGGGCGCGGGCGCACGTCGCGGCCATGTCGCCGAGCGCGGTGTCCCACGACCACTGCGTGTGCACGTGGTCGTCGGCCGGCAGGGCCGCAGTCATGTCGACGTCGTCCATCAGAACCGAAGGTCGTACGGCGTCAGCGGGGATCGGCGGTTGTGCACGTGGAAGGCGAGCCGGTCCTTGGCACGCTGCACGACCGACGCCGGCGGCGGCGCCTGGGGGATGGGAACGAACCCGACGCCGTCGAGCAGCGTGTACGCCGCGCGGAGGTCGGCGAGGTACGGCCGGTACATCAGGTCGACCGTCGGCCGAGGCAGTCGGTACAGCCCCACGCGCGCCCGGTCCGGACCGGTGGTGCGCAGCAGGTGGAAGTGGTAGGTGATGGCGTCGGGGGCGGCGAACCGGGTGGCGTTCCACGGGGCTTGCGTCCACTGCGGGTTCGCGAGCACGTGCACCGCGTCGCCGAACCGCTCCGGCCAGTCGTCGAGGTACTTCTGGTCCCCGAACTTGCCGTCCTCGGCCCGCGCGTAGCACCACTCGATAACGCGGTCCTGCCACCACGAGCGGATGTGCGCACTGGCGTCGCGCTCGAACGGCATGTACTGGACGCAGTAGATGCCGTATGCCAGCGACTGCTCGAACTCGGGGGCGTAGGCGTGCTCGGTGATGAGCACCGAGGCGCCGGACGCGCGCAGCTCGTCGTGGATCGGAGCGGGCGAGGCGGCCAGCCACATGTCCGCGTCGATGTAGGTCGCCCACCGCGCGGACGGATCCCGGGCGAAGACGACGTCGGGCGTGAACGCGGCGAGCGTCCAGCTGAACTCCGCCCGCGTGCGGATCTCCCTCACCTCGGCGAGTGCGGGGGTGAGGACGTCGTCGAGAGCGACCGTCCGTAGGCCGGGCAGGGCGAGGGCGTCGAGAACGCTCTTGGCCGCGTGGTCCGTGCACAGGACCCACAGGACGGACTCCGGGGCGTGCCGGCGGATCGATCGGTGCAGCGCCAGGCCGTTGGCGAGGAAGCCGGAGTCGAAGAGCGTGACGTAGTGCTCGGTCATCGCTTCGGACGGTACGCGTTGACGGCGTCGACGACCTGCGAGACCTGGTCGTCGGTGAGCTGCGGGTGGCACGGGATCGACAGGCACGTCGCGGCGTGGGCCGCGCTCACGGGAAGGCCTGCGGGGTCGGCGGCGACGCCCGCGAGCGCGGGCTGGTCCTGCATCGCCACCGGGTAGTGGACGAGCGACCCGACTCCCGCGGACGCGAGGTGGGCGGCGAGCGCGTCGCGGTCGTCGGTCGTCACGACGAACTGGTGGTACACGTGCGACGCGTGCTCGTGTGGCGGTGCGAGCAGGCGGATCGCCTCGTTGTCGATCGCCTCGCGGTAGGTGGCGGCGACCTCCTGCCGTCGCGCGGTGAACTCGACGAGCCAGTCGAGGCGGGCCAGCAGCAAGGCCGCCTGCAGCTCGTCGAGCCGGCTGTTCAGCCCCATCGCGACATGCTCGTACCGCGCACGCTGACCGTAGTTGCGCAGGCAGGCCGCCTGCTCCGCGAGCGCCGCGTCGTCGGTGACCACGGCGCCGGCGTCGCCGATCGCGCCGAGGTTCTTGGTGGGGTAGAAGCTGTACGCGGCCATCGGGCCGAACGTGCCCGCCGGCCGACCGCCGCTGACCGCGAGGTGGGACTGGGCGCAGTCCTCGACGAGAACGACGTCATGCGCGGCGCAGAAGTCCGCCCACGCGGCCACGTCCCGGGCCTGTCCGTACAGGTGCACGAGCAGGACCGCGCGCGTGCGCGGCGACAGGCAGCGCTCCACGCTCGCCTGCGCCAGCAGGCCCGTCCCCGGGTCGATGTCGGCGAGAACGGGGGTGGCGCCGGCCCGCACGATCGCCAGCACCGTGGCGAACGCCGTCATCGACGTGGTGATGACCTCGTCGCCGGGGCCGATACCCAGGCAGCGCAGCGCGATCTCGATCGCGTCGAGGCCGTTCGCCACGCCGACGGCGTGCTGCGAGCCGCTCGCCTGCGCCCAGGCTGCCTCGAACCGCGTGACCTGCGACCCGAGAACCCAATGGTGCGAGTCGATCACGGCAGCGGCGGCCGACAGCTCGGCGTCGCGCAGGGCCCGCGGCTCCTCGGCGAAGCCGGCCATCGCGATCACGGGGCGTCCCAGTAGTCGGCTCCGTTGGCCCGGTAGTAGTCGATCGTGCGGGCCAGGCCCTCGGCCAGCGGCGTTGTCGCCTGCCAGCCGAGCTCTTCGCGCGCCAGGGTCGTGTCCGCGTAGTAGTCGCCGATGTCGATCACCTTGCGCTCGGGCGGGAACGGCACGAGCCGGTACTCGGATCCCGGTACGAGCGAGGTCACGAGCCGCGCGAGGTCGGCCAGGCTGATGACCTCGTCGCTGCCGAGGTTGAAGACCCGACCCTCGGCGCGGCGGTCGCGGGCGGCCAGGAGCAGGGCGTCGACGCAGTCGTCGACGTAGGTGAAGTCGCGCCGCTGGAGCCCGTCGCCGAAGACGGTGATCGGCTCCCCGGTGAGCACCTGCTTGATCCAGATGCCGAGGAAGGTCTGCCGCGCGTCGCGGACCCGCATGCCCGGTCCGTAGGTGTTGGTCAGTCGCAGCGCACAGGCGGCGATTCCGTGCACCTGCTGGTAGAGCAGGTGGTACCACTCGCCGGCGACCTTGTTGATCCCGTTCACGTCCACCGGCCGAATCGGGTGCTCCTCGTCGACCGGCAGGTAGTCGGGGCGTCCGTAGATCTGCCGCGTGCTCGCGAAGACGACCCGGATGCCGGGGTTGTCCGCCCGGCAGGCCTCGAGGATCGACAGCTGCGCACCGGCGTTGATGTCGAGGTCGGTGTGCGGGTCGGTCATGGAGTCCAGGTGGCTGGTCTGGCCGGCGAGGTTGAAGAGGAAGTCCTTGCCCTGGATCAGCGCACGCATCGAGTGCGGGTCGCGGACATCGCTGATGTTGACCGCGATGTCGTCGACGATGTCGGCAACGTTGCGCAGGTTGCCGCCGTACTCGGGGATGAGGCTGTCGACGACGGTGACCTGGGCGCCGAGGCCCACGAGCCGACGCGCCAGGTTGGAGCCGATGAAGCCCAGGCCGCCGGTGATGAGCACCGCACTGCCGTCGAACTCCGGGACGGCGTCGGCTGTCCTCACGGCTGCGATCGTAGCCTCCCGTACCCTCGACGCATGGCCGCGGAGTACGCACCGATCGCGCTCTTCGCCTTCCGTCGGCCCGATCATCTCGCGGCGTGCCTGGCGGCGCTCGCCGCCTGTCCGGAAGCCGCGGACAGTCCGCTGGTGGTGTTCTGCGACGGCCCGCGCGGTCCGCAGGACGAGGAGGCCGTCCGCGAGGTCCGGGCGGTCGCCCGGGCGGCGACCGGGTTCGCCCGCGTCGACGTCGTCGAGCGGGAGGCCAACCTCGGCCTGGCCGCATCGGTCATCGACGGTGTCGGGCGGGTGCTCGCCGACCATGAGCGCGTCGTCGTGGTCGAGGACGACCTCGTCGTCTCTCCCGACTTCCTGCGGTATCTGAACGCCGGTCTCGACCTCTACGCGGCTGACGCCGAGGTGGTGAGCATCCACGCCTACGTGGTGGCCGTCGAGGCGGCCCTGCCGCAGTCGTTCTTCCTGCGCGGCGCCGACTGCTGGGGCTGGGCGACCTGGCGACGGGGGTGGGCCGTGTTCGAGCCCGACGGGGCCGCGCTGCTGCAGCGACTGCGCGACACTGGTCAGGTGCGCGCGTTCGACCTCGACGGCGCGTACCCGTACGCGCAGATGCTCGAGCGGCAGGTGTCCGGCGAGGTCGACTCGTGGGCGGTGCGCTGGTACGCGTCGGCGTTCCTCGCGGACAAGCTGACGCTGTATCCAGGGAGGTCCCTGGTGGAGAACGTCGGTCAGGACGGGAGCGGGACGCACTCCGTCGCGACGCGGACCCACGCCGCGGTGGCGGGCCGGCTGACCAGCCCGCTCGAGCGGGTCCCGGTCGTCGAGTCGGCTGCTGCCCGCGCGGAGATCGTGCGGACGCTGGCCCGCGAGCACGGCACGCGCCGGGCGGGACTGCTGTCACGCCTGCCGCGATGGGTGAGGCGGCCGTGACCGGCAGCGGATCGCGCTACCTGTGGTTCGCGCCGTTCGCCGGCCTGTGGCCGTCGTTCCGCATGGAGCACCGGCTCGCGGAGTCGCTGCACCGCAGCGGGCGACCGGTGACGATGGTCCACTGCGGCGAGGTGCTCGACTCGTACTGCCCCGTGATGTCGGCGGACCGGCTGAGGGTCGACTCGCCGCGCTCGGACAAGCGGGAGTCCTGCCGGGACTGCCGGCACAACGCGGGGATCACGCGCGGGCGCGCCGCGTAGCGATCGGTGCTGCTC